>Ga0208357_1000283_pt1 | contig 41498 bp, 33 predicted proteins | sample NGESurdeep092012_6_FD_184487 | JGI IMG/M metagenome (GOLD analysis project Ga0208357, IMG submission 184487) | Arctic peat soil microbial communities from Barrow, Alaska - NGEE Surface sample F52-2 deep-092012 (SPAdes) | ecosystem: Environmental > Terrestrial > Soil > Wetlands > Peat ...
CGATCCCGGCGTCGAGAATGGCCTCCACGTCTTGCCACCGCTTCTCGTTGACTCCGGGTGCCGGCACGTTGGTGTGGGCCAGCTCGTCGATCAAGACGACCTCTGGCCGCCGGATGAGAATGGCCTGCAGGTCCATCTCTTCCCAAGTTGATCCCCGGTATTCGACGCTCTGGCGGGGCAGGACGGGTAGATCGCGGAGCTGTGCCATGGTGTACGGGCGCCCGTGCGTCTCCACGAAGCCCACGACGACATCGGCCCCGCGCTGGAAGCGGCGCCACCCCTCGTCGAGCATGGCGACCGTCTTGCCCACCCCGGCGGCCGCACCCAGGTACACCCGGAAGCGACCGGTGGGGCGCACTTCGTCGCCATCGGGATCATTGTTCGAAATGGTCATCTCTCATTCACAGGCCTGCACCACGAAGGGCGTCGGTACACTCGGTACAGGTGATGGATATTGCCGGGAAGTTGTGACGAACGCGATGCCAAGCATGCAGGCCACCAATGGATCGTACCGGCGAGTTGCCGTCGGCACCATTGTGGCTCTGGTTGGACTGGCTGCCTTCCTGTTCCTCATGTTGCCCGTCCGATCCCACCTCACCATCGCCGTACCGGCACTGGTCTTTGTGGTCCCCGTCATTCTCGGCGTTGTGGTGGGCGGGTTCGTTCCGGGCGCGGTGGGAGCGGTGGCCGGGTTCCTGGTCTACGACATCTTCTTCCTTCCTCCCTACGGCACCCTGTCCATCCGTGCGGCACAGGACTGGATTGCCTTGGTCGTCTACGTGGTAGTGGTGCTGATCGTGGCTCGAGTTGTCACCAACCTGCAGGCGGCCCGGCAGGAGGCGAATCGGCGCGAAGAGGACGCCAACCGGCTCTTTGAGCTCTCCCAAGCCCTGATCGGCGACTTCACGCTCCCGCAATTGCTCGAACAGATCGTGGCCACCGTGCAGGCCCTCTTCGCCCCACGCTGGACGGTCCTACTCCTCCCAGAAGCGAGCGCGGCGCTGGGGGTCGAAGACTCCGAACTCTCGGTCGCCGCCCGAGCCGGCCAGCCGATCACGGCCGAGGAACTGGAGTCCCTCATTGCCGGCGGCGGCCAGACCCGATCGCTCGGCTTGCCCGGTGGTGTCGTACCCAGCCGAGTCGCCGTGGCACTGGTGGCAAGCAATCGTCCCGTGGGCTTGTTGGTACTCCAAGAGGTGCGATTGGCCCGGCAGGACCGGGCCCTGCTCGGAACGTTCGCCAACCAGGCCGCGCTGGCCGTCGAACGGGCACAGCTCCAGGACCAGGTGCTGCGGAGCCGTCTCCTCGAAGAAATCGATCGTTGGCGCCGGGCCATGATGGGAGCGGTCTCCCACGACCTGCGCACGCCGCTGGCCTCGGTCAAGACCGCGGTGTCCAGCTTGCGGCGGGACGGCGACAGCATGGGAGCCGAAGACCGTGCCGATCTGCTCGAGCTCATCGAGCTCCAGTCGGACCGGTTGGCCCGGCTGGTCACCAACCTCCTCGATATGACCCGGATTGAATCGGGCGCCCTCTCCCTGCGCTACTCCCCCATTCCCCTCGACGAGTTGGTCGGCGAAGCACTCGATGCCGTATCGGGCTTGGTTCCGCCGACGCGGGTCGTCGTGGGCGACACCGCTGATCTCCCGCTGGTGGAAATTGACCACCTGTTGATCGCCCAGGTCCTGGCCAATCTGCTGGAGAACGCGGCGCGCCTCGCTCCAGAAGAGAGCCTGATCCACATCGACGCCCGAGCAGTTGCCGGCGCCTCGGGACCGTTGGTCGAGATCTCGGTGGCGGACGAAGGTCCGGGCATCGATGCCGACCGGCGAGAGCAGGTCTTCGAGATGTTCAGCAGTCACAGGGGCGGTGACCGGGCCGGGCTCGGCTTGACCATCGCGAAGGCTTTCGTCGAAGCGCATGGGGGCTCCATTTGGATCGACCCCCACGTGGTGAACGGGGCGCGGGTGGTCTTCACCGTGCCCGGCGCAGCGCAGGTTCCGGCCCATGCGTGACCGGAGAGTCGTGCCATGACGAAAGTGTTGGTCGTCGACGACGATCCTTCGTTGATCAAGGCGCTTCGCATCGGTCTGACGGCCCGCGGAGACGACGTCGCCACCGCGCACTCGGGACGTGACGCCATCGCACAGGTCGCTCTGTTCCATCCCGACCTGGTGATTCTGGACCTGGGACTGCCCGACCTCGACGGCCTCGAGGTCTGCCGGCACATTCGGCAGTTCTCCACTGTCCCGATCGTTGTCCTCTCGGCCTACGGCGACGAGCGGCGCAAGGTCGAGGCGCTCGACGGTGGCGCCGACGACTTCATCACCAAGCCCTTCGGCATGGCCGAGCTCGAGGCTCGGCTGCGGGTGGCCATGCGCCACGCTGCCGCTCGATCGGGCAACGAGTCAGGAGCGACCACCGTGGCGGTCGGCGACCTTCAAATTGACATGGTCCACCATATGGCCACCCTGTCCGGTGAGACGCTCCCCTTGACCAGCCGCGAGTTCGACCTGCTGGCCTACCTGGCCCGTCATGCCGGCAAGGTCTGCACCCATCACATGATCCTCAAGGACGTCTGGGGGCCGGGCTACGGGGAAGAGTCCAACTACGTCCGGGTCTACGCGCACCGCCTGCGCCGGAAGCTGGGTGATGACGATGGACGGATGCTTCACACGATTCCCGGCATCGGCTACCAGCTGACGAGCGACGCGCCCGCCGAGTGAGCGCGCTGGCGCGACCTCGATGCGTGGTGTCCGACCACCGGTGATCGTCGTCGCAGTGGATCGGCTGGGGGACGCGCTCGCCCTTTGGCAGCTCACGTAAATGGAGCACTCTCACGTCGGCCTTGCTCGCCTCGGCGACACCAGCGGCAAACCCCAAGGCTGTCTGACCTGACTCGAATTGATCGATCGCGAACAGCAGGCGATTCCACATCATCGCACCTCCATTGCTGGCTCCATTTGATCGCTGAGGGCGTGAACGAGGCGTAAATATCCCTCACATTCGGCTGAACGGAACGTCAACCGGATGTCCGGCCATCCCTCGAGGGTTGGGTCGTGGCCTCGACCGTCGTCGATCAGTTGGGAGAGCATCGCCGCCGCCGCTTCGTTCGATGGAGTGGACCGACCCACCTTCATCGTCGCTGGATTGCTCACCGTGATCGTCGCCGACCACAACGTCATCGACCACAAAGGCGTAGTGCGGATTGAGCATGACGAGGGTGCCGCCCTGCGCCGACGGCATCCCCTCGGCTCCCACCCTACGACCCGCTGACATGCCGGGAATGGCGGCGCGGCCCGTGAAGCGAAGGATGATGGTGCCCGTACCGTCGCCGAGCTCGACGTCGAGCCGCATCCACGGTCGACGATACGCCCGCACCGCGATGATCCGTCCCGCCACGGTGGCGCGCACCCGCGGCACGACCGCCGACAGGGCGGTGGTCACCGCCGCAGTTGGGCCAACGCTTGATTGAGCTGCAGGACGTTGACGTAGCTGCTGCCGAGGAAGCCCAACTGCGCGCCGTTGTTCTGACGGTTGATGAGCGCCTGCAGGACCGAAGGCGAGAGTCCGGTGCTCTTCGAGACCATGGGTATCTCGGCGGTGGCGTCGGCCGCCGTGATGTCGGGGTCATACCCGCTGCCCGAGGTCGTGACCAGGTCCGGGGTGGGGTTGACACCCCGCTGGTGCCAGTAGGCGGTCAGCGCCTGGGCGTTCTGCTTGAGGGTCTTGGAGCGGGGGCCCAGGTTCGACGCCCCGGACTCACCGCTGCTGGCGGCGCTGTTGTAACTGCTGGCTGCCAGGGGATTGTCCCCTCCGGCCACCGCGGGCGTGGCTTTGGGATTGGCGGCGTAGGGCCCGAGGTCGTCAGGCCGGCCCTGGAACACGCAACTCCCCAGCGGGTTCCCCGGGCACTTCGTGGCCGACCAGTTCTGCCCGATGAGGGTCGACCCGTTGGCGGTGATCGACCCGTTGGCCTGGTGCTTGAAGAACAATTGGGAGAGGCCGGTTCCGATAAGGGCATAGGCGAAGATCAGGACGAGTGCGATCACGGCGAAGGTGACGGCTCGGCGGAGGTGGATGAGCATCAGTCGGACTCCATCAGTAGGCGTGCAGCGCGACGAGGATCAGGTCAATGAGCTTGATGAAGATGAACGGGACGATGATGCCGCCCACGCCATAGATCCAGACGTTGCGACGCAGGATGGACGCGGAGCTGGCCGGGCGGAATTTCACGCCGCGCAGGGCCAGCGGGATCAGGGCCACGATCACCAGCGCATTGAAGATGACGGCCGACAGCACCGCGCTCGAGGGACTGTGCAGTTTCATGATGTTGAGCGAGTTGAGCTGAGGGTAGGTGGCGACGAACAGGGCGGGAATGATGGCGAAGTACTTGGCCACGTCGTTGGCGATCGAAAACGTGGTGAGCGAACCCCGCGTAATGAGGAGCTGCTTGCCGATCTCGACCACGTCAATGAGCTTGGTCGGGTTGGAGTCGAGATCGACCATGTTGCCGGCCTCCTTGGCCGCGGTGGTCCCGGTGTTCATGGCCACCCCGACGTCGGCCTGGGCCAGAGCGGGGGCGTCGTTGGTTCCGTCGCCCGTCATGGCCACGAGCTTGCCGCCCTCTTGTTCGGCCTTGATCAGCGCCATCTTCGCCTCGGGCGTGGCCTCGGCGAGGAAGTCGTCGACGCCGGCCTCCTGGGCGATCGCCGCCGCGGTCAGGGGGTTGTCGCCGGTGATCATCACGGTGCGGATGCCCATCTGGCGCATCTCGTCGAACTTCTCCCGGATGCCCTGCTTGACCACGTCCTTGAGCTCGATGACCCCAACGATGTCCCGACCTTCGGCCACCACCAACGGTGTTGACCCGGCCCGCGAGATGCGCTCGACGATGCCGTCGAGGTCGGCGGGTATCGTCCCGCCCTGCTCGCCCGACCAGCGCTTGACCGAGTCGGCGGCACCCTTGCGGATCTGGCGCTGGTCCAGGTCGAGGCCGGACATGCGAGTCGTCGCCGAGAAGGGCACGAAGGTGTGCTCCCCTTCGAGCTGGCGCTCACGGATGTCGAAGCGCTCCTTGGCCAGCACCACGATGGAACGCCCCTCGGGGGTCTCGTCGGCCAGCGAGGCGAGTTGGGCCGCGTCGGCCACGTCCCGTTCGGCGTGGCCACCGACGGGAAAGAAGTCCGACGCCATGCGATTGCCGAGGGTGATGGTGCCCGTCTTGTCCAGCAGCAGTGTCTGCACGTCGCCCGCCGCCTCCACCGCCCGACCGCTCATGGCCAGGACATTGCGCTGCACCAGGCGGTCCATGCCGGCGATGCCGATGGCGGAGAGCAGGGCTCCGATAGTGGTCGGGATGAGACACACCAGCAGTGACACCAAGATGACGACTGAGACCGTGGCCCCGGCAAAGTGGGCGAAAGGCTGGAGCGACACGACGACGGGGATGAACACGATGGTCAGCACGGCCAGCAGGATGGTCAGGGCGATCTCGTTGGGGGTCTTCTGCCGGTTGGCCCCTTCCACCAGGGTGATCATCCGGTCGAGAAAGGTATGACCGCGCTCGGCGGTGATGCGCACCACGATGCGGTCGGACAGCACCTTGGTGCCGCCGGTGACGGCCGAACGGTCGCCACCGGACTCGCGAATGACCGGGGCCGACTCGCCGGTGATGGCCGACTCATCCACCGAGGCGATGCCTTCGATGATCTCGCCGTCGGAGGGGATGAGGTCCCCCGCCTCGCAGACAACCAGATCCCCCAACGTGAGCTCCGCCGCCGCCACCAGCACCTCGGTGCCGTCGGGATTCAGGCGACGTGCCTCGGTCTCGGCCCGCATCCGGCGGAGCGTGTCGGCCTGGGCCTTGCCCCGTCCTTCGGCCATGGCCTCGGCGAAGTTGGCGAAGATCACCGTCAGGAAGAGCCAGATGGTGATGGACCAGGTGAAGATGCCCGGGTGGGCGATCGCCTCGATGAAGGTGATCACCGAACCCACCAGAACCACGAACATCACGGGGTTCTTGACCTGAACCAACGGGTTCATCTTCTTGATGGAGTCGAAGAGTGCCTGCCGGAGGATCTCGCGATCGAAGAGGCTCCGGGACTCGGCCACTCCGTGGGCCTGTATTTGAGGTGTTGCCGGCTCTGGTTGGGTGGTTGTCAATGTCATTAGAAGAACTGTCCGTGGCTGAGCTGCTCGACGATCGGGCCGAGAGAAATGGCGGGGAAGAAGGTGAGGCCACCGATGATGACGATGACCCCGATGGTCAGGCCGACAAACATGCCGTTGTCGGTGCGGAAGGTACCGAGCGACTCGGGGACCACGTTCTTGGCGGCGAGCACACCTCCGAGGGCCAGGGCCGGGATCATGATCCCGAACCGGCCGATCAGCATGTCGATACCTCCGATGATGTTGTAGAAGGCGGTGTTGCCGGTGAGGCCCCCGAACGCCGAGCCGTTGTTGTTGCCTTGGGACGTGAGGGCGTAGAGGATCTCACTGAACCCGTGCGGACCGGCGTTGAGGGGACCGGCTCGGCCGGCATGGAGAGACACGGCGATCGCCGTGAAGACGAGCACGATGATGGGCATGACCAGGGCACCGAGCCCGGCCAGCTTCACCTCTTTGGCCTGGATCTTTTTCCCCAGGTACTCGGGCGTTCGCCCGATCATGAGGCCGCCGATGAACACCGCGATGATGGCGTAGATCAAGAGGGTGTACATGCCGCTCCCGACGCCGCCGGGGGTCACCTCGCCGAGCATCATGCCGGTGAGAAGACCCATGCCACCGATGGGCGTGAACGAGTCGTAGGAGGCATCGGCTGAGCCAGTGGAGGTGTTGGTCGATGCCACGCCGAACAGTGCGGTCGACGTGTCGCCGAAGCGCACTTCCTTGCCCTCGGTGTTGCCAACGGTCGAGTGGACCCCGGCGGCGGCGATGGCAGGGTTCTGCCCGTGCTCGGCGTTGGCGGTATAGCCCACCCAGACCCCGAAGATGATCACCATGGCGGCGAGGAGGGCTGCGCCGTGGCGGATGCTGCCCACCATCTTGCCGAAGGTGTAGGTGAGGGAGAAGGGAATGACCACAAGCAGGAAGATCGACAGCCAGTTGGTGAGCCCGGTCGGGTTCTCGAACGTCGTGGCCGAATTGGCATTGAGGAAGCCACCGCCATTGGTGCCCAGCTGCTTGATGGCCTCCATGAAGCCGATCGGCCCACGCGGGATGGTCTGGGTGACCCCGTTGAGGGCGTCGTGGATGCTGACCGTGCCGGCAAGGGTCTGCACGGCCCCCTGGCCGACGAAGATGAGGCCCCCGATGAAGGCGATGGGAATCAGAACGTAGAGAAGGGCGCGGGTGATGTCGACCCAGAAGTTCCCCACCGTCGTGGAGTTCTTGCGGGCGAAACCCCTGATGAGCACCAGGGCCGCGGCAATGCCCACGGCGGGGGTCACGAACTGCTGGACGGTGAGGGATCCGATCTGGGAGAAGTACGACATGGTCGTCTCGCCCCCGTAGTTCTGCCAGTTGGTGTTGGTCAGGAACGACGAGGCGGTATTGAAACTGAGCGCCTGAGGCACCGCACCCAGGTGCTGCGGGTTGAGCGGGAGCGACCCCTGGATGCGGATGATCACATAGGTGAAGGCGAAGGAGACCGCGGAGAAGATGACCATCGCCCCGGCGTAGCGCTTCCAGTTCTGCTCCTGCTCGGGACTGGTCCCCAACGCCCGGTAGACCGGTCGCTCGGCCCACGCCAGGAAGTGGACCCGGCCGTCGAAGACGGCGGCCATGTAGGACCCGAGATAGCGCCAGGCCAGGGCCAGGGCGATGACCAGGGTGATGATGGTCCAGGTGAGGCCCACGTCAGAATTTCTCGGGCTTGAACATGGCGAAGCCCACGTAGAAGAACATCACGATGGCCACACCGAGAAGGAGGCCCTGGGTCCAGGTCATACCCGGTCGAGGGCCCAAATGAGACCGAGCATCACCAGGGTGAAACCCACAATGCCGAGCGCAACGAGGAAATCTGCCATGCGCCCATGGTGGGGCGGCCGGCGTCAACCAGTGATTAACGGAACCAATGATTGCGTGAATAAATCGTCAATGAGCGTCAGGACCCGGGGCTGCCTAAGGTGAGTCGTCGCAGTACTGCCGCCGGCGCCGGGTCACGGGAGGCGTGGGAGAAAAGGGGTTGAAGATGGGATTGGATCTGACTGGCTGCCGCACGCTGGTCACCGGCGCATCCTCGGGGATCGGCGCCGGCCTGGCCGAGGCTTTGGCCGCACAAGGAGCGGTGGTCGGCATCTGCGCCCGGCGAGCTGATCGGCTGACCGAGGTCGTCGGTCGTTGCATGGACCACTCACCGGACAGCCGTATGTGGGTCGTCGACCTGGCCGATCCCGACGCCGTGGACCGATTGGCGGTCGACGTGATGAACGCCTTCGGGGGCGTCGATCTCCTGGTCAACAACGCCGGCATCCCGAAGCGGCGCCACGTCACGGCCCTGGACATCGAAACCATCACTCAGGTCATGCACATCAACTACCTCTCCCCCATGCGCCTTACCATGGCGCTGCTGCCCCAGATGCTGCAACGGGGCTCGGGACACATCGTCAATATCTCCTCCATCGCCGCCACCTTGAGCGCCCCGGGGGAAGCGGCCTACGACGCGTCGAAGGCGGCGCTGACCGCCTTCTCCGAGGCGATGGCGGTCGATATCTGGGACAGCGGCGTCAAGGTCATGGTCGTCTACCCGGGCGTCATCGACACCGATCTGTTCACCCTGCCCGACAACGACATTCCCGACCTCCCGATACCGGCCGAACCGGTCTCGGTGGCCGTCGACGCCATTCTGGGCGGCTTGGCGGCCGGGCAGGCTCAGGTCTACGTGCCCGAATACTTCGCCGGGATCGCCGCCGACAAAGCCCAGGACGTCGAGAAGTTCCTCAAGGGAACAGCGGCGTACCTCCGACAGAAGGCCGCCGGCGCCTGACATGGGCACGACGATGACCACGACGGCCGAGCCGGATGCGGCCGGCATGGATGGGGCCCGCCTCGAGCGGATCACCCGTCACTTCGAGACGAATTTCATCGAACCCGGCAAGATCGCCGGCTGTCAGATCGCCGTGATGCGCCATGGCCGGGTGGCGTACCAGCGGACGCTGGGACTGATGGATCGTGAGCGGGCCCGGCCCATGGCCGACGACACCATCTTTCGCATCTTCTCCATGACCAAGCCCATCGCGTCGGTGGCGCTGATGCAGCTGTACGAACGGGGCATGTTCCAGCTCACCGACCCGGTGTCCCGTTACATCCCGGCCTGGCGCACGCAGATGGTCGGGGTGGTGAGCGACGACGCGTCGATCGACCTGGTCAAGCCCGATCGCCCGATGAATGTGCGCGACGTGCTCATGCACACGACCGGGCTGCCCGGCGCCCTCTTCTCGGGCAATCCGATCGACGATCGATTCGCCGAAGCCCGGGCCGCCCGGCACAAGGGGATGACCCTTGAGAGCATCACGGCACTCCTGGCCGAGCACCCCCTGAAGTTCCACCCCGGCACCCATTGGAACTACGGACTTTCCACCGACATCGTCGGTCGCCTGGTGGAGATCCTCTCGGGCCAGCGCTTCGATGACTACCTGCGACAGGAGATCTTTGAGCCGCTCGACATGGAGGACACCGGGTTCTTCGTCCCCGAAGCCTCGGCCGGGCGGCTGAGCGCGCTGTACGAGTACCGGCCGGCCAACACCCCGAAGCTCTTCGACGACCCCGAGACGAGCCGCTACCTCCGGCCGCGGACCTACCTCTCGGGCGCCGGCGGCCTGGTCTCGACCCTGCACGACTACGTGGCCTTCTGCCAGATGTTGCTGGGCGGCGGGCAGCTGGCGGGACGGCGGATCCTCGGGCGCAAGACACTTGAGCTGATGACCCGCAACCACTTCCCCGGTGGGGCCACCCTGGCCGACATGGCGGTCGGAGGATTCGGCGAGGCCGGGTTCGATGGCGTCGGCTTCGGGCTGGGCTTCGCCGTGGGACAGGGCCCCGCGGCGACCGCCATGGCCGGTTCGGCCGGCGACTTCTACTGGGGCGGCGCGGCCAGCACGGCCTTTTGGATCGACCCGACCGAGGATCTCTTCGCCGTGTTCATGACCCAACTCATGCCGTCCATCGCCTATCCGTTCCGGGCCCAGTTGCGGGGCCTGGTGTATCAAGCCATCGACGACTGAATGGGGGCGTCGGTGGCACCGGAACAACTCGAGGATCGGGTGGCCCTGGTCAGCGGGGGTGGTCGCGGCATCGGGCGGGGCATCAGCCAGGAGCTGGCGGCGGCCGGGGCCACGGTGGCCGTGGTGTATCACCGCGACGAGGGCGCGGCGTCCGAGACGGTGGCCGCCATCACCGCCGACGGCGGCACCGCCACGAAACACCGGGCCGCGGTCGAGTCATTCGACGACTGCCGACAATTGCGCGATGACGTCCTGGCGGCCCACGGTGCCGTTGACATTCTGGTCTCCAACGCCGGGATCGCCAGCAAGGGACGCTCGGTGAGCAAGACCGAACCCGAGGAGATGGCGCGACTCTTCGGCATCCATGTCATGGGGGCCTTCCATCTGGCCCACCTCTTCGTCCCGCAGATGCGGGAGCGGGCCCGCAGTGACGTCGTTATGGTGTCCTCGGTGGCCACGCGCCACAATGCCGGACACAGCGCCCCCTACAACGTGGCCAAGTCGGCGCTCGAGGCGCTGGCCTTCACCTTGGCCAAGGAAGAACAGCGCCACGGTACGCACGTCAACGTGGTCGCCCCCGGATTGGTCGTCTCGGAAATGGGTCGCCGGCTGGTCAAGGCGGGCGGCGTGGAGGACATCGGCACTCTCGACGGTGTCTCCCCCTTCGGTCACGTCTGCACGCCGACCGATGTGGCCCGGGTCGTGCTGTTCCTCGTCTCGGGACTCTCCGGTTACGTCACCGGCCAACGGGTCGAGGTCGACGGGGGCGGAATGCTGCGTCAGTCCTGAAAGGGCTACCGTCAGTGATGGTGACCGCATCCGACGACCACATCGGCCTCTACGAGGGACTCCTAACCACCAGGGCCATTCGGCGCTATCGGGACGAGCCGGTTCCCGACGAGGTGTTGCGCGACGTCTTGTTCGCCGCCACCCGGGCCCCCAGCGGATCCAACCGACAACCCTTCCGTTTCATCGTGCTGACCGATGGACCGGTGGCGGCCGAGGCAAAAGGCATCATCGGGTCCGGCGCCCGCAGGTTCTGGGAGGCCAAGCGCAAAGCAGACGGCTACGACGAAGGATCGGGCACCGACCAGAATTCCCCCAAGGCCCGGATGGCCCGGACCATGCAGGGCTACGTGGACGACTTCGAGTCGGTGCCCGTCCTCGTCCTCGGATGTTTCGTGGCCTACCGCCATACGTCGCACGTCGATGGTGCCTCGGTCTACCCGGCCTGCCAGAACCTGCTCCTGGCGGCCCGGGCCCTGGGCTACGGGGGGGTCATGACCACGTGGCACTTTGCCGTCGAGGCGGAGCTGCGCTCACTGCTTCAGATACCCGACGACACGACCATCATGGCCACCATCACCTTGGGTCGACCGGTCGGTTCCCACGGCCCGGTCCGCCGCCGACCCATGTCGGAGCTCGTCTACGGCGAACGGTGGGGAGAGGCCCCCGCATGGGCGGCGGATCCCACCGGGGTCCAGCACACGGCGGCCGGGCCCCCGCCCGCCCCCTAAAGTTGAGGGGGGTCGCCCCCGCCACTCTGGAAGGCATCGCATGCACACCCTCGATACTCCGGTCTTCGACGCCGACAATCACTATTACGAGGCGCTCGATGCCTTCACCCGCCACCTCGACCCCGCCCACGGTCCCCGGGTCATCCAATGGGTCGACGTCGGCGGGCGCAAGTACCACGCCTTGGGTGGGCAGATCAGCCGGGCCGTGACCAATCCCACCTTCAACCCGATCTCGCCGGCCGGTGCCCTGATGGACTATTTCCGCGGCAATCCCGATGGCCGCCCGCTGCACGAGCTGATGGGCACGCCCGAGCCGATCCGACCCGAATACCGGGACCGGGATGCCCGCCTCGGCACCATGGACACCCAGGGCCTGTCCCGGATCTGGCTCTTCCCCACCTTGGGCATGCTCTACGAGGAAGCCCTCAAGCACGACCCGGGCGCCGTGGTCCTCCTGTTCCGTGCCTTCAACCGCTGGCTGGCCGAGGACTGGGGCATGGCGTACCGGGACCGGATCTTCGCCGCTCCCTACATCTCCCTGGCCGACCCCGGCGAAGCGGTCCGGGAGCTGGAATGGGCGCTGGACCAGGACGCCCGGGCGGTGGTCATGCGGGCGGCCGCACCCACCACGGTCACCGGCCCTTATTCCCCGTCACATGTCATGTTCGACCCCTTCTGGGCCCGGGTCAACGAGGCCGGGATCACGGTCGTCGTCCACGCCGGCGATGCCGGGCTGTCGTCGAACGGGTACGCGCCCGACGGCTTCGCCGCCTCCTTCAAGGGCGGGCCGGGCGGGGCCAGCATCAAGATGTTCGCCATCGAGCGGGCGGCCCACGACTTCCTGGCCACCCTGATCCTCGAGAGGCTGTTCGACCGCTTCCCCAACGTCCGCATCGCCTCGGTCGAGAACGGCTCGGAGTTCCTGGCCCCCCTGTTCAAGAAGTTGGCCGGTACCGCTCGCAAGATGCCGGGCTACTTCAAGGAGGATCCGGTGCTCACCTTCCGGCGCCACGTGTGGATCAATCCATTCTGGGAGGACGATGTCAACGAGATCGTCGACCTCATGGGGGACGACCGGGTCATCTTCGGGTCGGACTGGCCGCACATCGAAGGTCTCCCCGAGCCCACCGATTGGGTGACAGAACTGCAAAAACTCGACACCGGATCAGTGGCCAACATCATGGGGGGCAACGCGTCGGAGCTGAACCAACGGCAGCCGACAGCCACGGCGCAGTGATCGATACCGAACAGGTGGTCGACGATCTCTTCCCACCCACGCCCACCCTGCTCCCCCATGTGATTGTGCTCTTCGGGGCCACCGGTGACCTGGCGGCCCGCAAGTTGCTGCCCGGCCTCCTGCACCTCTCGCAATCAGGGCTGCTCCCCGATTTCCGGATCGTCGGTACGTCCCTCAGTGAACTCACCGACGAGGAGTTCCGGCACGTGGCCCGCCACGCCTGCGACCAGTTCGCCACCGGCAAGATCTCCCTTCTCGAATGGGCCGGCTTCGAGCAGAAGCTGAGTTTCGTCTCCCAATCGACCGGGGCCGCCGGCTTGGCCGCCGCGGTGACGATGGCCGAGAACTCCCTCGGCGGGGACACGCGCCGCCTCCACTATTTGAGCATCCCGCCCAGTGCGGCCGGCGACGTCGTCCAGATGTTGCGAGAGGCCGATCTGGTCGATCGGTCGAGCGTCATCATGGAGAAACCCTTCGGGACCGATCTGGCCAGTGCCAAGGCGTTGAACGCCACCGTTCATGAGATCTTCCGTGAAGACCAGGTCTTCCGGATCGACCACTTCCTGGGCAAGGAGGCGGCCCAGAACATCCTGGCGTTCCGGTTCGCCAATGGGCTGTTCGAGCCCATTTGGAATCGCGCCCACATTGACCACGTGCAGATCGATGTCCCCGAGACCCTTTCGGTGGACGACCGCATCGGCTTCTACGAGACCACCGGGGCCTTCAAGGACATGGTGGTGACCCATCTGTTCCAGATACTGGGCTTCATGGCCATGGAGCCCCCGACCGCACTGGAATCGGGGGCGATCGGCGAGGAGAAGAACAAGGTCTTCCGCTCGCTCCGCCCGATCGACGTGTCGCAGGTCGTGCGCGGTCAGTACGAGGGTTACCGGCAGACGCCCGGCGTGGCCCCCGACTCGGACACGGAGACGTTCGTGGCCCTGCGCTGCGAAATCGACAACTGGCGCTGGGCCGGCGTCCCGTTCTTCCTGCGCACCGGGAAGCAGCTGGGGGGCGGCGAACGCATCATCTCCATCGCCTTCCGCGAGCCGCCCAAGAGCATGTTCCCGCCCGGCTCGGGCGTCGGGGCCAAAGGACCGGACCACCTCACCTTTGACCTGGCCGACGCCTCCAAGCTCTCGCTCTCGTTCTACGGCAAGAAGCCGGGCCCGGGCATGAACCTGGAGAAATTGAGCCTGCAGTTCGCCCTGCACGAAACGGGCCAGGATGCCGACATCCTGGAGGCCTACGAGCGGCTGATCCACGATGCGATGGTGGGCGACCACACCCTGTTCAACACGGCCGAGGGCATCGAACGGCTCTGGGAGCTCTCGGCGCCCCTGCTCGAAAAGCCCCCGCCGGTCCAGCCCTACGCCCGGGGATCCTGGGGACCGGCATCCATTGGGGAGCTCATCGAACCGCGGAAGTGGCGCCTGCCCTTCGAGCGCAGCTGGCGTCGGACGGCCTCAGCCGGCTGACGCGGCCCGACCGGTGGGTCCGGTCAGACAGGGGGCGTCGAGAATCGATCGAGCACGCCGGTCACCTGGTCAAACGCGGCACCGGCGGGTTTGATCATGTCCAGGTGGCCGGCCCCGGCCAGCGGCACGAAGGTGGCGTCATCGCCCAGTGCCACCGCCTGCTCGACGTAGGCGGCGCTGAGCGACGCCGGCACGCTCGAATCGGCCGTGCCGTGCACCAGGTACTGCGGAATACCGAGGGGCAGCTGGGCCGCGGGCGAACCGAGCGCGTAACGCTCGGGGACATCGTCGGGGCCGCCCCCCATGAGCGCGTCCACCGCGCCGCCGCCCACCCCGAGCCGCGCCGCCGCCGCCAGATCGACCACGCCCCCCAGGGAGATGGCGGCGCGCACGGTGACCGACCGGGCTGGACCGAGGGTGGGGTGCGCCGTTCCCGCCCACAGCGCCAGCTGCCCTCCGGCCGAGTGCCCGCAGGTGACGATGCGGCCGCGATCGATGCCGTCGACATCGGACAGCGCGTTCACGGCCGCCGCGACGTCGGCAAAGGTCTCGGGCCAACCGCCACCACCGAAGGGGCCGACCCGCCGATACTCGATGTTGTAGGCCACCCAGCCGTGTCGGACCACGGCAGCGGCCAGGGGGTGCATCAATCGCTTGGTATAGACCTGCCGCCAGAAGCCGCCGTGGATCAGCACGACGACGGGTCGGTCGCCGTCCTCTTCGGGTGGACGCCAGATTTCGGCCACCTGCGCGTGCGCCGGCCCGTAGCTCAGGCTGGTCCGCGTCACGGCAAGACCAAGACCGCCCGGGCGGCGTCGACCACGGCCGTCCGATGGGCGAACACGGTCGCCAACATCACCTTGCGGTCCTTGACCGTGCGGTATCCCTCCACCAATCCACCGATGCGCTTGACCCTCTCGGCCATTCGCACCGTCACGTAGCCGCACAACGGAGCGGCCACGGCGACCAGGAGCCCGGCCCAGGGACCCACGGCTCGACCGACCACGATGCCCAATGCGACATAGACGACGGTAAACAGCGCAAAACAGCCCAGGAGCTTGACCGTGGCCTTCATCCCCTCATTGGCCGGCCTCTTGGCCAGCTGCTTGATGATCTGGTACGGGACGACATGCACGACGACACCGATGGCCGCCAGGGGCAGTGCCACCACCACCTTGAGCACGGACCACAGCACCGCTCCCCGAAGGTTCCCCTGGCCGTACTTGGCCGCCACTTGGGCATCGCTGAGTCCGAGGAGTTCGAGATCCCGTTCGTAGGCCTCGAAGGTCGCCAGGAGCCTGCGCACCTCGGTCCGCCGCGCATGGCCCTGCTCGGCTCCGGCGAGGCGCTCCGTCACGTCGACCCGGTCGGCCATGGTGACGTCAGCGGGCAGGCCGGCCTCAGGAGGACGCGCCACCACGTCGGCCACCCGGGAGAGCCGCTCGGCTTGCTCCCATGACGCGTAGGTCGGGCTCACGGTCGTCAGTTGTTGGGCCACATCGTCGGTGAATTGGCGGACGTCATCGCGACCTTCGGAGCGGTGCGCCGCGGTCCAGCGGGAAATGCTGACGGGCTCGGCCACCCGCACCAGGGCACGTGAACGAAAGCGGGCCTTGGCGTCATAGGTGAGGCCAACGGCCACGGTCACCACTCCGGCAACGCCGCCGTCGGCCCCGGCTTCCAGCGCGATGCGCGCGGCACCGGTGCGCAATGGTTGCAAGGACGACTCGTCGTGGCTGATCCCCTCGGGGAAGAGCGCCACCATGCCGCCCCCGGCCAGGATCTTGTGGCAGGTGGCGAAGGCCGAGACGTTGTGGTCTCCCGGGGCGCCGTCGATGACTCGGTACACGGGTATGACCCCGGCGAACTTCAAGAACGGCCAGAGCGGAAGAATCTTGAACAGCGTCGACTTGCCGAGAAATCTGGGGTAGCGACCCAGCGTGGCCATGAGCAGGAGGCCGTCGACCAGTCCGTTGAGATGGTTGGCCACCAACACCACCGGCCCGGTCGCCGGCAGCCGGTCCCCGTTTTGCAACTCGATCCGCCGGAAGAAGACGTGGACCAAGAGCCGGGCCAGACCCCTCATCCCCCGATCGGCCAGCCGACGCATGGAAGCTGATGCTAGGGGGAGCGGCCGCCATGGGGGCGGGCGGCGGATCGCTCGATCGCCGCACGTATGGCGACTACGGAGTCAGCAACACCCGCCCGAAGGCCTGGCGGCTCTCGATGTACCGGTGGGCCTCCGCCGCCTCGGACAGTGGGAAGGCCCGGTCGATCACGACGCGGAGTTCACCTTGGGCGATGTCACCCAGATGGCGGGCGATCATGGCGTGCGGACGCGGCGACATCAGCAGCTCGGCCCCCAGGAAGTAGCCCGACAACGACTGGTTGTTGGGTCGAAGGGTGGAGATGTCGAGAAGTTCGGCCGGTGCGCGTCCCGCATCACCGACCGTCACACAGCGGCCCCGGTAGGCCAGCGCCCGCACGCTTCCCTGCAGCGTGGCACCTCCCACCGAGTCCACAATGACATCCACCCCGCGTCCGTCGGTCAGACGTCGCGCCTCGGCCACGAAGTCATCGCGCCGGTAGTTGATCCCCTCGTCGAGACCGAGCTCGGTCAACCGTTCCAGCTTGTCGTCGCTCGATGCCGTGGCGAGGACCCGGGCTCCGGCCCGCTTCGCCATCTGGACGGCGGCGATCCCCACGCCTCCGGCACCGGCATGAATCAGGGCCGTCTCGCCGGCCACCAGGTGCCCGAACTCGAAGAGGCAATCGTCGGCCGTCCCAAACGGCACCGGCACGCAGGCCGCCTGGTCGGTGGGGAGTTGGTCGGGAATCTTCCAGGCGAACGACTCGGGCACGGCCCGCAGCTCCGCATGGGAGCCGTCGATGCCCACCGTGACGACCCGGTCTCCGACGGCAAAGGCCGTGACCTGGTCGCCTTTGGCCACCACGGTCCCGGCGCACTGGTACCCCACGACGTGCGGCGTCGCATTCAGGTCGCCGCCCAGTCGATTGAGCGTGTCCCCGCCTTCGATGCTCACCGCCTCGACCTGGACCAGAACGTCACCGCTCCCGATGGTGGGATCGGGCACGTCTTCGTAACGGAAGACGTCCGGGCCGCCCGTCTCGTAGTAGACCGCTGCTTTCATGTGGGCCGCTCCCTTGGTGCGAAGTGATGCACTCGTTCTAGTGGATCTGAGGACGGGCGCAAACAGGTCGACGCGCGGTACTCCCTCGGCCAGCCCAATCGCCTCGCTCGATCCCTGCGCCGGAGCGCGTGTCGTGGCACCTGTGCGACGATTCGTCCCGGTCGCCCGACCGGTCTCATGGCGAAAGGAGCCGTATGACGTCAGGCAGGGAGCACAGTGCGCTGGTCATCGGCGGAGCATCCGGCATCGGTGCTGCGGTCGTCGAGATCTACCGGGCCCGGGACGTGCCCACCACCGTGTGGGACGTGGCGGGAAGCTATGACGTCCGATGCGACATCGCCGAACCGGCGGCGATCGACCGCGCCCTGCGCGAGACGGTCGAGGCAAGGGGAATTCCACGCTGGGTCACCGTCACCGCCGGCATCGGTCATTCGGGGCTCCTGACCGAGACCAGTCCCGATGAGTGGGATCGCGTCATGCAGGTCAACGCCCGGGGACCCTGGTTGTGCCTGCGCGCGTTGGCCCGCGCCATGGCCGACGCACAGCTGTCCGGCTCGATGGTCGCCACCAGCAGCGTGAGCGCACACCTGGTTGACCGCACCATGGGCGCGTACTGCGCATCGAAGGCAGCCCTGAGCATGCTGGTCAAGGTGGCGGCGTTCGAATGGGGACCCCTCGGCGTCAGGGTCAACGCCATCGGACCTGGCGTCACGCAGACACCCATGCTGGGTCCCACCCCTGCGACCTCGCCGTGGCTCTCCGCGGTGTCTGAACGGACGCCCCTCGGCCGGCTCGGCCAGTCCCCCGACATCGCCGAAGCCATCGTGTCCCTGCATCAGATGGAGTGGGTCACCGGCCAGGTCCTTGACTGTGATGGCGGACTCTCCCTGTACAGCCCCATCGACTCGTATGGCGTGACCCGGCGCCGGCCGCGGGATCAATGACTCCGAGCGTCCTCAGTCCGGCCGTGCTCCGCTCTTACGCACCCGACCCCGACCGGTATTGGCCCGTCGAAGGGTCGAGTTGGCTGGATGAGATCGACCTCACCGTCACCGAGGCCCATACCCGCATGGGCACGCGGGCACTGCCCGAGGATGAGTGGCTGGTCTACGACCACCTGGCCTCCGACGAGGTCCTCCTCCGCCGTCGCTTGCTGACCGAGCAGCGCGCGCACGTCCTGGCCTGCAGCCCGTACGCGGAGAAGTCGGCCCAAGAGGCCGGCGCCCTGGTCGACCGGTGGTTGGCCACCCACGTGCCGGTGGCCGAACAGGGGCCCGAGACCGAAGAGGTCCATCCCCTGGCCCGAGCGGGTGCCCGTGTCCAGGAAGACCTCTGCCTCATGGTGCACCACGACGGCGCCTGGCGCCTGGAAGGAGCCGCGCTCTGCTTTCCCAGTCTGTGGCTCCTGGCCGAGAAACTCGGACTCCCGACCGCCCTGGTGCACCAGCCGGTGCCCCACTACGCCGAGGAACTCAGCCACAAGGTTGATCGTTTCTTCGACCGCCTGCCCGCTGGCCGGCCGGTCTGGCGCAGGAACGTCTCCGTGTGGCCCGCCCTGGTGCTTTGGGCCCCCTGTCACGACCTTGACCCCTCGTTGTGGTCCGAGGGGTCACCGCGATCCGGTGCACCGCCATTGTGGATTCGCAGCGAACGTCAGACCCTGCGGCGCCTCCCGGAATCCGGCGCGATCCTCTTCACCATTCGGGTCCAGACGATGCCGATCGCCGTCCTGATGGAGCGGCCCGATCGGGCTCGAGACTTCGCTGCCTGGTTTCGCTCCCCCATGAGCGAGGGCCGGCGCCGTCAGTTGGGGAGCCAGCTCGGCCCGATGCTGGCCTGGCTGGACCAGGTGGCCGCGACGGCCTGACGATCCGACCGCAGCCGAGCGCTAGGACGAGGTCTCTGCGGTCCTCAGTCCATCGCAGATGATCTGGAGCAAGTCGAGCGGAGCGGCCTCCTGGTGGTGCCCCTCCGCCGCCATGCACGTGCCGCCGACGAGCGAGAGCACCACCGCGCCGGTCACGTCGTCGCGCACGGCACCAGCAGCTTGTGCGGCTCGCAACAGGTCCGCCACAGCTCTCTGCAGATCTTCCTTCGCGTCCGCCGCCACGACCTCGAACTCCACGCCGGCGCCCGACATGGCCAGAATGAAGTCGCGCTTCAACACGACTTCGTCGACCAGGTGCCGAAGGAAACCGAAGAACGCGGCGCCCGGATCGTCCGAGCCGAGTCGACCCCGGGCGTCAGCGACCAGCTCCTCGAGCCGTTGGATGAGAATGGCCTCGAACAACTTTTCCTTGGTGGGGAAGTGGCGGTAGAGCGTGCCCACCCCCACCCCCGCCTTCTCGGCGATGACGTCGACCGGCACCGAGATGCCTTCGGAGGCAAACACCGCCTCGGCCGCCTCGAGCACCCGTAACCGGTTCCGCTGCGCGTCAGCCCGAAGGGGGCGGGTCCCCCCTTCGGAAATACCTTCACATCCGGTCGTGTTGTTCATGCCATCGGCTTTCAAGAAAATTCTCCCCCCGTGTTGACAAACGGAACCAACGTTCCGTATAGTCTAACTGGAACCAGCACTCCGATTATACGGCAGACCGGGAGACATAGCGACCCCCAGAGCCGGGAAACGGAGGCATCAGCCGCAAATTTGTACGAGGAGATCCGATGACCGACACCCTTGAGCACGACCAAACCGACATCGAGTCGCCCGGGCCCCTCGACCCCAAGCGGTTCCGTGCCCTGGCCGTGATCGCCGTGGCCCAGTTGATGGTGGTGCTGGACGCCTCCGTGGTGATCATCGCCCTCCCCTCGGCCCAACGTTCCCTCCACATCTCGGTGGCCAATCGCCAGTGGATGTTGACGGCCTACACCCTGTCGTTCGCCGGGCTCCTCCTGCTCGGTGGGCGCATCGCCGACTACCTGGGCCGCAAGCGCATGTTCATTGTCAGCCTGATCGGATTCGCCGCGTCCTCCGCCCTGGGCGGCCTGGCCCAGAACTCAGCCATGCTCTTCGGGGCCCGGGCCCTGCAGGGAGCCTTCGCGGCCATCATGGCGCCCGCCGCCCTCTCACTGCTGACCGTGGCCTTCACCGAACCCAAGGAGCGCGCTCGCGCCTTCGCCGTGTACGGCGGCATTGCCGGAGGCGGCGCGGCGATCGGCCTCATCTTGGGCGGAGCGCTCACCCAGTACGCCTCGTGGCGCTGGACCCTCCTCATCAATGTGCCCATCGCCATCGCCGCCGCGCTGGCCGCGTGGCGAGTCACGACCGAGAGTCGCAGCCCGGTTCGTCATGGCTACGACATACCGGGCGCCATCACGGTGACCGGTGGGCTCTTGGCCCTGGTCTACGCCTTCACCAAGGCCGGATCGGACGGCTGGGGGTCATCGACCACCGTCATCTTCTTCGCTTCGGCCTTCGTCTTCCTGACCTCCTTCGTCTTCTTGGAGCGACGGGCGGCCCATCCGCTCCTCCCCCTCCGGATCGTGCTGGACCGGAACCGCGGCGGCTCGTTCCTGGCCTCGCTCCTGGTGGGAGTGGCCATGCTCGGAACGTTCCTCTCCTTGACCTTTTACTTTCAGGGAACGTTGCACTATTCGGCCATGAAGAGCGGTTTCGCCTTCGTCCCGTTCTCGGTCGGCATCATCGGTGGAGCCACCCTGGCTAGCCGCCTGCTGCCCCGCTTCGGCCCGCGGGCCGTCTTGACCAGTGGCCTGGTCCTGGGCGCGGTCGGGCTGGCCATCTTCAGTTTCATTTCGGTGCACTCGTCGTACCTGAGTCACGTCTTCCCGGCCGAGGTGATCGTCAGCCTGGGCATGGGGCTGGCGTTCGTCGTGCTCAGCAGCACGGCACTGCTCGGGGTACAGCAAGAGGATGCCGGCGTGGCCAGTGCCATGGTGAACGCGACGCAACAGACCGGGGGATCCCTCGGGGCCGCCCTCATCAACACGATCGCCGCCACGGCCACAGCTTCCTATCTGGCCGCCCACGGTTCGTCACTGACCTCGCAGGCGGCGGGGGCGGTGCACGGGTACACCACGGCCTTCACCTTCAGCGCCATTGTGCTGACCGCAGCCGCCATCCTTGCCTTCGCCCTGATCCGGGCTTCCCGCCACACCGACGCCGAGGACGCCGGCGCCGAGAATGAGGAGACGGTCCCGCTCCCGGTCCCGGTCTGAGGCGTCAACGCCGCCGGTGCGGTTCCGAATGGTCCCAGTCCGCCAGGAGCGTCCGGAGCGCGGTGAGAAGGATGAGGGGCTGGTCGAGCATGGCATGGTGCCCGGCCTCGGGGATCTCGATCACCGGCGTGACCCGACCCAGCCTCTCGTACATGGACGCACCGATATCGGGTGTGACCAGCCCGTACTCGGAGCGGAGCAGGGCCAAGCGACACGAGACGTCTTCGAGGTACGGCGCCGCGATGGAGCGCATGCCGGCGCCGAACTGCTCGAAGATCCGGCGATCGAACTTCCACTGCCAGCCCCCGGTGACCTCCTTGAGGGAGTGGCGGGCCACGAAGTCAATGACGTAGTCGAGGTAGTGCTCCTGGGCGGGCACCGTCCGGAAATGAGCGACGGCGTCGTCGAGATCGGGGTACGTGCGCGGTCGGCCGAAGGCCTCACGGAGGTGGTACGCGCTGATCTCAGGGTCGAGCTCCGCCACCGGCGAGTCGCACACGATGACGCCGTCGACCTGATCCCCGTGGCGCGCCGCGGTGGCAATGGTGACGAATCCGCCCATGCTGTGGCCGATGACGATGGGCGGTCCATCGATATGGGTCGTCTCGGCCACCGCCACGACCTCGTCGGTCCATTGGTCCAAGGCGTAGGCGTCGCGGTGGCCACTGTCCCCATGGCCCGACAGATCGATCGCCACCACCCGGAACTCGGCGGCGAAGGTGGCCGCCACGTGGGTCCACCAGTGGGCGTGGGCGCCCCCACCGTGCACGAAGACCAGTCCCCGCCGGCCCGGTTCGCCCCAGGCCAATGAGCGGATGGCACAGCCATCGACCTGCACCTCTTCCTGGCTGAAGGGAACAGCTAGGGCCCGATCAAACCAAGCCGGGGTGTCCGGGAATCGAGAGGTACTCCTGGGCATGGGTCGGCGACGGCCTAGTGCTCGTCGCTGACCACTTCAATGGCGTATTCAGGGCAGTTGGCAATGGCCAGGTGCGCCTTGTGCTCGAGTTCGGCCGGCACCTGGTCGACGATGACCGACGCCTGCCCGTAGTCATCGACGTCGAAGAGCTCCGGCGCCAACCCATAACAGCGGGCGTGCCCTTGACACTTGTCGGGATCAACCCGGATCTTCATCAGAACGTCACCGGAAGCACGCGGGGGCCTCGTACCTGGCCGCCGGCCCACGTCATCTCCCGTCCCTGGTCGAGGGTGAAGGCAGGTATCCGGTGAAGCCACTCCTCCAGTGCCACCTGCAACTCCATGCGAGCCAGATTAGAGCCGGCACATCGGTGGATACCAGAACCGAAGGCAACGTGACGATTCTTGGCCCGGGCCAGATCAACCACGTCCGGACGTTCAAAGACATCGGGGTCGCGATTGGCAGCCGGGAAGTTCATGAGGACCTTGTCGCCTTCCTTCATGGGGCAGCCGCCGAATTCGACATCGTGGGTGACCACCCTCGCCATGGTCACCGGAGAATAGGCGCGCAGGAGCTCCTCGATCGCCACCGGCATGAGGTCGGGATCGGCCACCAGCTGCTCGAGGTCCCGGGCGTGGGTCGACAGGTGCCAGAGAGAGGACCCAATGGCGCTCCACGTCGTGTCGACCCCGGCGATCAAGACCAGGGCGGCGATACCGAGGATGAGGCTGTCCTCGAGGGGCGCCCCGTCGACTTCGGTCTGGAGCAGCTCGCTGAGCAGGTCATCGCCCGGAGCGTGCCGCCGGACCTCCAGCTGGGCCACGAAATAGTTGAGCAGACCCTCGGTGGCGGCGATGCGACGCTCGGCATCATCGGCAAATTCAAGGACATCGCGCACCCATTGCGTAAAGGAATCCGCCATGTCGGTGGAGACACCCAAAATGTGCGCAATCACCCGGACGGGAATTTGCTGCGCGTACTCCGACGCGGCGTCGGCCTGTCCACGGTCGGCGAAACCGTCGAGCAGACTCCGGCAGAGTTGGCGGGTGAGGGGTACATAGGTTTCCACCCGCCGGTGGGAAAACCAGGGCAGCAACAGCCGACGCGTCCATGTGTGCAGCGGTGGGTCCGCCGAGATCGGCGGGAGGCCGTACTCCAGCGCCGGGCTGTCATCGGGCTCGTCGTTGTCGACCGGAATGACCGCGACCTTGAGCGAGCTGAAATGCTCGATGTCATGGGCGATGGCCGTGACGTCGTCGTACCGAGTCGGGAGCCAGTTACTGCCTCGCCGCTCGGTGTGGGCGATCGGGCAGCCGGAGCGAAGGCCATCCCAGATGCGGAAGGGATCGGCGATGTAGCCGGGGTCGAGGACGTCGAAATCAGTCGCCCAGTCGCTCACCGGGGCAGTTCGTGCCATGGCCCACCTTGGGGTTTCGATCAGGGCGCGACGCGCCCCGTGGTCGCGCCCATGTTAGCCACCGGTACGGTCAGGCTCCCTCCGAGGCGTCGCACTGAAGGAGCGCCAGGCATCCTCACCTCGACCGTCGCCGCACGCAGGGGAACGGTTCGCCGATCTTCCTACCTCCTCCACAGCGATGGACCAGCCCGTCCGAACCTTCCGGGCGCAAAGTGGGCATAGGGAGCCACACCGCGAGTGATCAACCAAAAGGAGAAGGCATGTTGGAAAGAAGCCTCGACACACCGGACGCAGCCGGAACGGCTTCGGTCCTCCCGCGCCCGGCGGTGGGCTCGCGGTGGCGATGGGCCACCTCTCGCCGGGCCTTGGTCGGAGGCGGCGTCCTCGCCGCGACACTTGGCCTGGGCGGCGCCGCGGCTGGCGCGGCAACCGCGAACAGCGCACCGCCCTCCTCGCCGGCTCATCATGGGAGGCCGCCCGCGGGGAGGCCGCGGCCCACGACGATTGGCAAGGTCACCGCGGCCTCGGGCGACACGATCACCATCCAAACCCGAGGCGGGACGTCACGAACGGTCACGTTTGCCTCGACCACCACCTTTCGCACCACTGCGGGCACCCTGACCTCGAGCGCCGTCAAGGTGGGCGACTTCATCGCCGTCAAAGGGACCACCAACAGCGACGGGAGCGTCTCGGCCACCACCATCATGATCAGCCCGAATCCCCCGGGACCGATGGGTCAGGGCGGGGGCGGACGGCCACCCCGGGGCCAGGGGGAACCGACGGGATAGCCGACTGCCCAATTCCCGGGAGTGCTATTCCGAGCCGGTGGCGCGACGTGGGAGCGAAGAGAGGTCCGGGAACCGACCCCGTGCAGCGGCCCGGCGTCATTCGCCCGTGAAGTTCGGCTCCCGCCGCTCGGCGCTGGCCCGCAGGCCCTCGGCAAAGTCCGAAGTCGTCCGCAGTCGCTCTTGCTCGGCACATTCATGCTCCATGGCCTGTCGGAGTTGCTCAAGGAGTCCACGGCGCAGGGTTTGCCGAATGGATCGCACCGCCAGCGGCCCGGAAGCCGCGATCACCGCGGCGTAGTTCGTGGCCCTCTCAAGAAGGTCGGCCTCGTCGACCAGCATGTCGCACAAACCCAGGCGCACGGCCTCTTCGCCGCCGACCCGGCGTCCGGTCAAGAGGAGATCGGCCGCCGTTTGATGTCCGACCGTTCTCGGCAGTGTGACGCTCAGGGCGAAACCGTGATGGAAGCCGAGCCTGGAGAAGTTGGCGCTGAGACGACTCCCGGCGGTGCACATCCGAAAGTCGGCCGACATGGCCAGGCCCAATCCTCCCCCGATGGCGGCGCCCTGCACGGCGGCCACAACCGGAAGCGGCGAGGCGAAGAGCCGAAGCGCGTTGCGGTACAGCTCGGCGATGTCTTGAGCGCGGTTCGACGCGAAGTCGAGACCGGCACAGAAGTGCTTCCCCTCGGACGCCAGGACGATGGCCCGGCACCATCGGCTGCCGGCCAGCTCCTCATAAGCGGCCGCAAGGTCGCTCAGCAGGGCCGTGTCAAAGAAGTTGTTGGGTGGGCGATGGAGACAGGCCACGGCAACGTGGCGCCCGCGGTCTTCGATCGTGACGTCGCTCATGGATTACCGGGAACAAGGCTACGCCAGTAGATGACGGCGTCCTCTCCGTCGACCGCAGCGGGAATCACGCCGATTTCTTGAAAGCCGAGTTCGCGGTACATCTGCCGGGCCGGATTCGAGGCAAAGACCAGATTGAACTGCAGCGCGTCGAAGCCCAGCCGCCGAGCTTCGTCGAGTGAATGGATGACCATGCGCCGTCCCAGCCCGCTTCCTCGGTGGGTTTCCACGAGAAAGTACCCGGCATTGGCGATATGGGCGGCCCGGCCGACGAAGTTCGGCTTGACGTAGTAGCCCCCAGCCAGGGCCCCGTCCACCCGTACCACCCACACCGCCGTGTCGGGCCCGAACCAATAATCATTGCAGGCGGCCCGGGTCAGGGGGACGGCAAGCGGGAACCCCTCACCGTCATTGACGATCCGTTCGAAGGCGGCAAAGAACTCATCCTCATCATCGGCGGCGAACGGCCGGATCTCAATCGGCACGGCCCACCGCGGGTGCCTTCGACTCCGGCGAGGCCACGGCTGGCGCGCCGCTGGCAAATCCCACACTGCCCGTGCCGGGCCGCACCGCCTCGATGGGATCACGGAGATCGTCGATGTAGCCGAGCGCGTAGGCACCTCGGTCATAGCCCATGAGCCTGAGGAGGTCGACGGGAAGGGTGGCCGCAATCTCCCGTGGCACCGACAGGTACTGGTTCTCCTCCTGGCGCAGCCACGCCACGTTGTACGTGATGTTGACCCCAATACGCGTGGTGTCCGTCTGGTTGGAACCTCCGCCGTGGTACACGCTTCCGGAGTAGTACAGGACCGAACCCCGACCCATCTCCGCCGGCTCGGTATCTTCGATCCGGTAGGCCACGCCATCGTCGGCCTTGTGGCTCCCGACGACCACCCGGGTGGCACCGTTCTCGGTGGAGAACTCCGTGAGGGCCCAGATGGAATTGCACTGCACTTCGTACCCCCGGGGAAAGGGAAAGAAATCAAACGCCCACTGATCGCGATGGATCGGTTGGGCCGACTCACCGGGTCCGATGGCGATGGCTTGGGTCAGATGCAATTGGAAATTGCTGGCACGCTCCAACACCAACCCGGTCACCCCGAGAGACAATGGATGGAGCACCAGGTCGCGACTGGCGGGAGAGCGGGCGATGAGCGCACCCGCGCGTCGGGTCTTGCTTCCGCTGAACGCATCGGGACCAGTCGGAGTTGCGGCCAACCAGGGAGCCAGCTCTTCCCCGATGCGATCCATCAGAGCCACCGGCGCAAGGTGATCGACGATGACGGCGCCGTCGGCGGCGACAACGTCCGCCACCTGGGTGGCGGACGCATTCGACGTGAGGTGGGTTATGGGCACAGCCGATCATGGACGGTGGACTGGCCCGGTGCAACCGAACCGAAGCGCACCGCCTTCAATGTCGTACTGCTCATCCGGCACGCGATGAACGTCTCTGACGGCGATCGAGCTCGGCAGGTTCACTCTCTCGAGGACGGATCCAACAGCTACGAAGCGAACCGGGGCAGCCATGCGGCCGTCGCCCCGAGGAGCTCGGTGGCCATCTCGTCGAGCCGACGCGCATCCATGCGGCCGGCCAGGGGATCCGTCTGCATGGCATCGAGGACCAATGACCGCTGGCCCGACAACGCCGCCTGTACGGTGAACTCCTGCGAGGCCGAGATCCGTCTGAGATGTTCGGCCAGGAACGGGGGTAACGACACCTGATCCCGGCCGCGTACCCCGTCTCGGTCGGCCACGCACATCATCTCGACCACGACCCCGTCGGGCAGATCGGCGACCGAGCCGTCATTGGGGATGTTCAACGGCATCACGCGTGGTGTTCCCGTGATCAGGGAATCGATGAGCGGTGCCACCAGCTCACCGCTCGGCCACTCGGAGACGTGGTCCGACGCTAGGTCCCGGCCGAAGTCGGCCAGGTGGTCGACCTGGCTCCCCTCGTGCACCTCGATCGGCACCAGTTGGACACCCCACCGTTCCCCCCAGGCTGACTCCTCGGTGAGGTAGCCGGCAAAGAATTCGGCCACGTGACGATCACCCGCTCCGGGCAGGACGCCGAACCTCCGGAAGACGTCGAATTTGATCTGGCTGTGGTCCACAATGTCCCGTTTGGTCCACTTGTCGCCGCGTGGCCCACCGTGCAGGACACCGTCGGGAAGTTCTATGGCCAGCGGTTGATCGAGGACGTCGCCACCTTCGAGCAGCTCGGTGAGGTCGGCGAATCCGTCCGCACCGGCCAGGCGCAATTCGGTGATGATCGGAAAGTGGTTGACGCCGGCCACCGTCATGTCGACATCGAAGTAGCTGGTATCGAGGAGAAGGCTCAGCAAGAGCTGGGTGATGGTGATCTCATGACACAGGCCCACGGCCTTGATGGACGACTGGCCGGTGATGGCGCGGCAGAGCGTGGTCATCGGATTGGTCACATTGAGCAGCCAGGCGTCCGAGCAGAGCGCCTCCATGTCCCGGGCGATGTCGACCAGGACAGGGATGTTGCGCAGTGCCCGGGCGATCCCCCCTGGGCCGACCGTGTCGCCGATGGTCTGGCGTACGCCGAAGCCAGCGGGTATGGCCAGATCGTGGCGCATGCTGGCGAATCCCCCGGTGGAGATGGCCACCACTACAAATTGGGCACCGGCCAGGGCAGCACGCTGATCGGTCGTTCCGGTGACCGTCAGCGGAATCCCCCGGACCTCGGCGATGTGCTCCGCCAGTCCCACCATGCACGGCACGGAGGCGCCGTCAATGTCCTCGATGACGATTTCGGACCCGTGCAACGAAGGGGTATTGGCAATGTCGCGAAGCAGCTTGGGGACCCACTGCACGCTGCCCCCTCCAATGATGACGATGCGTGGTGCCATGGCTCATCCTCTCTCACTTCCGCGCCGGGTCCAGCCGGCCGGCGCGGCGGACGATCCGCATCGGCCGATCAGAAGGGCCCGGACAGATCCCCGAGGGCGTCGGTGAGGCGGAGATTCTCCGTGTAGTCCACCGGGCAGGCGATCACCGACACGGCATCGGACGCCAGCGCGTCGCCGAGCATGGGCAACAGATCTCCGGCCGAGCGCACCTGATAACCCCGAGCCCCAAAGCTCTCGGCGTAGGCCACGAAGTCGGGGTTGGTGAAGTTGATGGCGACGTCACGGCCGAGCTCCAGATCCATCTTCCATTTGATGAGTCCGTAGGCGTCGTCCTGCCAGATCAGAACCGTGAGCGGGATCCGTTCTCGCACGGCCGTTTCGATCTCTTGGGAGTTCATCAGGAACGCCCCATCGCCCACCGCGGCCAACACCCGGCAGTCGGGCACCGCCAGCTTGGCTCCGATGGCACCGGGCAGGGCGAAGGCCATGGTCGACAAGCCGTTGGATATCAGGCACGTGTTGGGCTCATAGGTGGGATACAGCCGGGCCATCCACATCTTCACGGCCCCGGTGTCGGCCAGGACGATGTCCGACCGGTCCAGGGCGGCGCGCGTGTCGGCCACCACGCGCTGAGGCTTGAGCGGGAATGTCCCATCGGCCGCACCGAGGGTAAGTTCGTCGGCCAGCAGGCGGCGGATCTTCTCGCCGCTGGCTCCCAACTGGAATCGGTGGGTGGTGGCGGACGCCAATGCGTCAAGGGTCCGGCTGATGTCGGCCTGGACCCCGACCTCGACGTCATAGTGGGCATCCACCTCGGCGGGGATACGGCTCACGTGGATGATCCGCTTGTCGCCTTCCGGGTTGATCCGCACCGGATCGAACTCCTGGAGCTCGTAGCCGACGCTCACGACCACGTCCGCCTCGTCAAAACCGAAGTTGACGTAGTCGTGACCCATGAATCCCACCGCGCCGAGGGCGTGCGGATGATCGTCGGCGAACACCCCTTTGCCGTGAAAGGTCGTGGCAACCGGGAGGCCCAGCAGTTCGGAGAAGCGCCGCAAGGCCTCGGCCGCACCGCTCCTGGCCGCGCCGTGCCCGGCCAGGACGATGGGACGGCTGGCCCCGTTGAGCACGGCGGCAGCACGGGCAATCTGCGAAGGTGACGGCTCATCGGGTCGAGGGGTGTTGATGCTGAGGGGCGCCAGCCCGCTCGGTGCGCTCTGGCTCTCGATGTCCTCGGGGATGGCCAGGTAGACCGCGCCGGGGCGTTCCGTCTGGGCCAACTTGAATGCCTTACGGACCATCTCGGGCACCGCGCCCGGGGTGAGGACCGTGTCGGCCCATTTGGTCACCGGAGTGAACATGGACACCAGATCGACGCTCTGGTGGGACTCCTTGTAGATTCGGTTGAGCCCAACCTGGGCGGAGAAAGCCACGACCGGGGTGCTGTTGGTGTTGGCATCGGCCGTCCCCAGCAGCAGGTTGATCGCGCCCGGACCCAGGGTGGCCGAGCAGACGCCGGCCCGACCGGTCAGACGCCCGAACATTTCGGCCATGAACGACGCCGCCTGCTCGTGGCGGACCAACACGTACCGAATCGACGACCGGGACAAGGCGTCCGTGAGGTAGATGTTCTCCTCCCCGGGAATGCCGAACACACACGTGACACCCTCATTTTCGAGGCATTCCACGAGCAGGTCGGCGACACGTCGATGGTCTTCGGGCACGGGTCGAGCGTAGCGAAAAGGCGTCGCGGCCGAACCGCTCAACCGCCTCCACCTCACCGCGGGCGGGTCCTTCGAAACCGGCGCCGCAGTCAGCCCACCCTGGGCTCAGTCAGCCCAACTCGGCCAGTGCCGCCACGGCGCGGCGCTCGACGACCCCGTACGAGTTGGCCGAGGCGACGTCACGAGCACTGATGAGCCGCGTTCGGGCCAGGGCCGCATCACCAGGGGCGGCGCGCTGCATGAGCATCCGGGCCCAGAGGAGATCGGTGCGGGCGGCGAAGAATTTCGCGCCCATCCGCTGACTCATGGCGGCGGACCGGGCGAAATACGCGTCCGCCTCGGAGAAGTGGCCGAGCACGGTGGCCAGCCCGCCGAGATAGTGACTGACCGGACCGAGAGCCGACGCGCCGGTGGCGGGCAGCTGTGCCGCCCACGGTTCGAGCTGGGCCAACAACGGACCGGCGTAAGCGGGGTCCCGGCATTCGATGGCGGCTTCGGCGAAGTCGACCATCCCGGTGAGCCAGAGCTGATCGAGGGGCAGCTCGAAGCCGGCGGCGGCGAATTCCGCGAGCAGTTCGGCGGCCCGGTCGGTACGGCCCCCCTCGACGTGCGCCTTGGCCAGGATGGAGATGAAGAAGGTGCGAGGGATGTCCGGTGTCTCCGAGGCCATTTTCTCGATGAGCGGGGCGAGCTCGCTCTGGGTCCCCCGCTGGCCGCACACGATATTGAGCTGCGCGCCGAAGATGGTGGCGGCATCGGGCTGTCCGCCCTCGGTGCCGATCTGGAGCGCCTCGGTGGCGTACTGTTCGGCCAGATCGGTGTCCCCCGAGATCTGGGCCCGGAGCGAGCGGACGAACGTGTGCCCCCAGGCGAACACGGGCTGGTTCAGTCGCTGCGCCATGGCGCCGTGGATGGCGAGGCATCGGTCCATCTCGTCGATGTCCCCGGCCCGGGCCGCCGCCTCGAGGCGCCACCACGCCGCCCAGAACAGCAGCACCGGGTCGCCAATCCTTTCGGCCCGCACGAGGCCTTCGGTGGCCCGGGCCTCGGTGAGCTCGAGCAGGGCGGGCACCTGGAGCGGAACATGAAGATGGTTGAGGACCCTGACCACGACGGCATCGTCGCCGGAGGACTCGGCGATGGCGATGGCCTCCTCGGCCAGAGCCCGCCGGCGGTCGAGCGGGCTCCCGTGCGCAAGTTCCGAACACAAGGTGGCCAGGACCAGGGCCCGGTCCGGGTGGGCCGCGGGTAACAGGTCGAGCGCCCTTTCCAGGGTCTCGACCTTCTCCCGGTCGGTGGAGCCCACTGCGCTGTAAAAGCCCCGGTCGTTGGCCAGGACGGCAGCCACCAGGCGGTCGACATCGCCCATGTCCGCCGCCTGAGTAGCGGCATCGAGGAGCGTCGCCCGGAACGACGGATCCCCGGTCTGGCGTTGCGCGGTCCCGAGCCCGATGGCCAGGTCGAGCAGGAGTACCGGATCAGGGTCACTGACCCCCTGCAGCAGCTCGAGTGACTTGGTGTAGTGCCTGAGCGCGTCGTCGGGCGCCAGCGACCTGAGCGCGTCGTCGGCTGCCTCGTGTGAGTAGCGGATCGCCCGGGGCAGGTTGGCCGGGGGCGTGGCGTTGATCCAGTGCCGGGCCAGTTCACCCACCCTGGTACCGGGCTCGTCACCACAGAAGTCTTCCAACGCCAGGGCGACCACCTCGTGCGTTCGCGCCCGCCGGGTCGGTCCCAGGTTCTCGTAGAGCGTGTGCTGGAAGAGCGCGTGGCCGAAGTTGTACCGACCCGGAACGTCGTCCACCTCCTGTACCAGTGACGCGGTGGAGGCGGCCTCGAGGAGGTCGAGGAGGGCATCCACCGGGATCCGGGTGGCCCGTTCCAGGACGTCGAGATCGAAGTCCCGCCCGATGACGGCCGCCGTGGACAGCACCCGTTCAGCATCCGGCCCGAGCCGCACGACCCGACCACCGATCACCTCACGGACACTCTCGGGGAGAGCCGATCGGTCGATGGTGCCGCTGGCCACCCAACGGCCAGCCGCGTTTTGGTGGATGGCCCCGGTGTCCCGCAGATGGCGGAGCATCTCGGTCACGAAGAACGGGTTGCCGTCGGTCTCACGGTGGACCGCCTCGGCCAGACCAAGGCCGAACGCGTCGAGGCGCTGACGCGACACCGCTTCAAGCAACGAACAGACGCCGGAGCTGTCGAGCCCACCGAGCTCGATCCGCGAGACGCCCTGATGGCGCCAGAGCGTCCCGAGGGTTTCCCGGAGTTCGGGGGACTGGGGTAGCTCGCTGTCGCGAAACGTCCCCAGTACGAGCACCCGCATCACGTGTTCGGCTGCAGTCAAGTGACGGAGCAGGGCCAGGCTCCCACTGTCGGCCCATTGGAGATCGTCAAGCACGAGCACGATGGGATCGTGCCGCGAGACCGCCGTCAGCAGCCCGACGGCAGCGGCGAAAAGCAAGTAGCGCTCGGAGTCGGGATCGGTGGCCTTCGACGGTGGCATGTCGGGCATCCTGTCGCCGAGCGCCGGCACGAGGCGCGCCCATTCCGACCCGTGGGCTTCGAGCAGGCCACGAAGACGTTCCTCGTCGGCATGCACGAAATAGTGGCCGAACGCCTCCGCGAAGAGTTGGTAGGGCGTGGCGAGGTCCTCCTCGCAGTGCCCGAACAGCACGCAGGCCCCGCCGTCAAAGGCGAAACGGGCGGCCTGGGCGACGAGGGTGGTCTTCCCCTGGCCGGCCTCACCCGACACGAGCACCACCTCCCGTCCGTCGCTGGCGGCCACCCGCTTAGCCACCTCCGCCAGGACGGAGAGCTCGGGCTCCCTTCCGATCACGTGCACGCCCGTGGCGGTACGGGCGGCGAGGCGTCGGGGCAGCGGAACGCCGGATCCGCCCCCGGTGGCCGCGACGGGCTCCCACACCACCTCGACGGTGGCGACCGGGTCGCGCAGGCCCTTGAGCGGGAGCTCACCGAGTGACCGGTAGTCGAGACGGCTTCGCCGACCCGCCATCAGCCGTACCACGTCGGCCGCCAGGATCTGCCCGGCGTCGCAGGCGGCGCACAGGCGGGCCGCCTCGATCACCGGGTCCCCGAAGTAGTCGCCGTCCTCGTGGACCACCTCGCCTCCGCTCAGGCCGACCCGCAGCCCGACGGAGTGCTCACGGCCCCGATTGTCCCGCTCGACGGCCTGCTGCATGGCCACCCCGCAGACCAGGGCGGCCGAGGCCGACGAGAACACCGCCATGAGCCCGTCGCCCAGGTTCTTCACCTCGGTGCCTCCCGCGTGAGCCAGAGTCCGGCGCAAGAGTTCGAAGTGGTCGCGGCGTACCGCGTCGGCCGCCTCGGGCAACAGGCTCTGGGACAGGGCGGTCGATCCCACCACATCGGTGAAGAGGAGCGCCACGTGCTCGGTGGTCACCGGCTCTTCATCCCCCAGGCGTCCTTCAGTTCATCGGTGACCTGGAAGGCGGGCCGTTGCCCATCCCGCCCGTACAGCTCGAAGCCCTGCCAAATTCGCCGGCCCAGGATCGAGGCAATGGGCCCGGTTCCGGGCAGACGAACCAGGGCGAACTCATAGAGTTGGTCGGTCCGGTACATGAGTTCGAAAATGACCCGGGTCCAGTCGGCCTTCGGTACGCCCAGCATGTCGGCCGTCTCGTTGCCCAAATAGTGTCGGATGCCCGTGGCCGGCAGGCCGGGCAGTTGGGTAAAGCCGAATAGCTCCTGCATACAGGCGATGGCGGCCTTCGTGAGTTCCCTTCCCTCGGGTGTCGGCCCGTACTCGGTCCGTCGCCGGTGGTCCCAAAGCTCCTGCGAGTCCGCCCAGGACAGCGGGAGAAGGTCACTTTGGATACCGATCTGGTGTCCTACGAGATTCCACACGTGGATGTAGGCCTCCATCTGATACGTACTGAGCCGCACTCCCGACCGCTTGAGGGCCTTGATTCCTTCGACGCTGAAGGAGAAGAGTGTTCCGAGCAGCTGAAGTTGGTTTATGGGCAGCCCCAGGGCGTCGTCCCACGGTTCTATCGGGACCACTGCATCCCGCTCGATCTCGGCCAGGTGTAGCAGGACGTGGCGCACCGCCGCGTGCATCAGGCGAACGTGGCGAACGACCCGATAGCCGTTTCGACCCGGATCGAGCGCGCCGGGCGTCATCACATCGATGATCATCTGTCCCGTTTCGACGTACCTGCGCTTGGGGTCGCGAGTGAGTCGGGCGGTGCGACCGAGCGCCTGCACTCCCTTGGCGAAGGCGTAGTCGGCCGGAAGGCTGGCCATGAACAGCCCCATGCCCAGCTGCGGGCCGAATTCGCCGAAGACCCGCTGCCCGTCACACACCAGCTCGGGGTTCGCCCAGTCGGGCCAATTCTCTTGCGACCTCGCAAACGCCCCGATCCCGGGCAGATCCTCGTCGGTTGCCGCCCCGAGGGAGGTCGAGGCCAAGCGACGGAAGAGCGTCAAGTGCCCGTCTTCGGTGGCCTGGAAGAACTCGGCCACTGCGGCGTCCGCCGGCGCGTCGCCGCTCACCCGCAGCTTCTCGACCATGGCGTCGGTGAACATCTTGGTGCCGCGCGACGGAGGGATGACTTGCTGGCGCCGCTTCACGCCGTCATCGCTCCTCACCCCGCCCCGTGCCGCTGATCGCGAAGGTGTGACCGGGATGCGTCCGGCCTCGATCTGGGCCAGCACGTCGGTACCGAAGGGAGGCTGGAACAGTTCCTTTCGATGGTGCCGGGATTGGAACAGATTGGCGATGAAGTTCATCCGGCCATTCAGATCGACCCAGTCCAAGGCGCGGCTCCCCCGCCCATCTTCGGTGGCCCGGTCGTACCGCTCGAACAGGGCGGCCAGATCATCGACGACGACCGGAGTCAGGTCGGGGGCCACGAAAGGCCGGCCGGGCAGGGGCGGAACGTCCCGGTTGAGTCGCAGGGTCCCGTCGGGCGTCTCGATGGTGCCCAGCAGTTCGGTCATGAGATCGCCCCAGAGGTCGCTGATCGCGTGCCCCAAGGGATGCAACAGGGCGTCGACCGCTTCCGCCATCGCCGGCGATCCCGGTGCGTCCTCGGTCAGGCGTCGCTTGAGCAGCGCCACCGTTTCGTTCAGACCCATGTCCATACTTCCGGCAATCGGCCCTTGCAGATGGTATTGCTCGTGGGCTCCCAGTTCGAGGGACCCGGCGAGAATGAGCTGGCTCCGTCGGGTTGGGTCGGACTCGGCGAGGGCATCGCACCAGTGCTCGAAGCCCGCCCGCAACCGATTGCGCCCCTCGAAGACCGGCGCTCCCTCACACGCCCGGAGCACCGTGGCCCGGGCCGACGCAGGGTTCTGAGGATCGCCCCCGAAACACGAAAGGAAGGTGGCGGCGGCCGGGGCGATCTCGGCAAAGACCTCGGTGTTCCCGTCGGAGAGGTTGGTCGCGCAGGCTCCGAATCGCTCTCGGAGGATGTCGATCAGGTGTTCGGACCCAATGCAGTGGAAGCCGCCATCGAGACGTGCGTCGCGGAGGGTGGCGTTTGCTTTCTGGGCGGCCCCCATCATGCCGTCAGAGAGAACCACCCGATGGTGCAGCCAGTCGGGCAGTGCCTCCCCTCGGAGGTTGCGGCCGACGGTACACGAGGCCCAGGTGCCGAAGGTGCACCAGTTGGCGGTGCCCGGTTGGAGCAGCGACGTCAGCCCGGCGGCGAGGTCGGAGTAGGACTGGGTGACCCAGTAGTTACGAAGCACCCGGTCTTCGATGGCCAGGACGGACTGCACATGCTCACTCGAGACTCCTCGATCCATGTGGCACGCTCCGTCCCCTCGGTCCCGCCACGGTCACCTGACGGCCCTCATTGTGGCAAGGATTCGGTCTATCCGCTGGTGGAACCCCGATTGGGATGCCGCACCGGTCACGACCGGCCCGGCTCCGCGCCCCGCCTGACTGGTCGGCCGGCCGTTGGGTCTCCGGCCGACACGCCTCGCGGTTGCGTTTGGAGGGTGCGATCGGAGCCGCGAGGATCGAATTCAGGGTCCATCATCGGGACCGCCCGGCCGAGGCCGGAGAGACCCGTGAATCCTGCTGACTCGGGCTTCGGCGCTAACGGGTTGATTGTTGCGCCGGTGGTGAGATCTGATCCGCACCGAGTCGTTGGGGTCGTCTCCAGGCCGCCCAGGGACCTGGCTTCCCGGAGAGACACCCGCACACGAGGCCCGTCAGGACGCGGTGGTCGGACTGGGAACTGTGCGTCGACGGATTGAACTGTCGAGGATGGCAGCCAAGTTGAAGGACACCCGGTGCGGGTGCTGGATCTAGGAATCAGGATTCAGGAATCGGGGAACCATACCCTCGACGTCAGGAGCCGGGTGGACTCTACGACCCGGTTTCGAGCGATCAGTCTTCGACGTCGAAGACCGCCAACAACCAGTCCTCTTCGCCCACCGCAGGAAGCAACTGAACCAGGCGACCCATGTGCGGGCCATTGTCGTTGAGCTCCTCTTGGAGCAGCCTGGCCTCGTCACCGGGATCGGATCTCATCGTTGTTCTCGGTACCGTGATCACCTTGACCGCCATGTTCACCCCCTCGCTGAGCTGCCTCGACGCTACCGTTTGGCGCCAGCTGGAACGGGGATAGGCGCGCTTCGGCGGCGCGGCGTGAGCCATGCGTGGGACGCGCTGCACAGCCCGAACCACACTGGCTCTGTACCCACTCGAGCCACACTCGGCTCGGTCAGTTCGCTTCTTCCTCGCACTCAGCCTCGACCACGGCGATAGCCCACTCGGGGTTCCTCGATAGTCCGTATGGCCGCCGAGGCGCGGTGCGAGTCCCTGCCTCGAGCGACCAGACCTGGATCGGTCGCCTGGGCCATCGGCGCCTACCGGACCTGGGAGAACGGCTCGGGATCGGCATCGATCATTGGGCTGCCGAAGACTGATGTGGGCGCCCCGTCGTCAACCTACAAACCTGACTCGGGAGCGAGCCGTCTACTCACCGTCGAAAAACCGATCATGCGCCTCTGGGTCGCTCGGCAGGTCCCACAGGTCGGTGATACGGCCGTCATCGTCGATCGCAAGGACGTGCACCTCCTCAAGGTCGAGTGTGGCACCGTCGGGACGGCTCGCTGTCTCGCGCAACACAACGATGCCGTGACGGTCATCCGCATAGATACTGGTGATGTCGAGTTTCCGGGTTCCCGCCGTCAGCTCGAACACGCCCACCAGCGCGCTGGTGATGCTGTCGATGCCAGTTCGGTCGCCACTGAGTGGACCACTGCCACCGATATGAAAGGTCGCGGTGGGCGCGATGTCCTTGAGAGCCTCAGTCAGATCGCTTTCGGCCAACGCGGCGTACGCATCGCGGATCCTCTGGACATTTGGGTGCTCTGGCATCGCAACCTCCATCGTCGGAACCTCTCGGACGTGGGATCAGCCGCTGACGGTTGTCTGGATCGGTGTGAGGGTCTGGGTGTCGATGGTCGCCGCCACAGTGGCTGGGAGGTTAGGCCCTTCGAAGTAGCGATAACGGGTGAGCACCAACGTTGCCGGGGTCGCAGTGAGGGTCGGGTCGGTGATCGGGACCGAGCCCACGGGAGATGTGATGTTCATGCCGTTCTGGCCCCAAGCGGCGGCTTCACCGGTGCATTGTGGGGGAGATGCGGGATTCTGGTCCTCGTACACCGTGGTGGCATTGAGTCCGCTGATGTCGGTGGCAATGGATCGAACGGTGACGAGTGAACCCTGAGCACCGGAGACCATCTGCCAGGCCGGCGGAGGCGTCGATCCGGTGGTGAAGGTGATGGGCGTAACGGCATCGGGCTTTCCGTCGATCACGATCCCGTTGTTGAGGGGGTCCGAGTACGTGAGGCCGGTCGTGCCGGTGAGGAAGTCGTCGGCGCTGCCGTACCCGGGGAGTCCGGCGTGTCCGCGCAGCTCGGTGATGGTGTCCTGACGATCGGGGTAGAAGATATCGGTGTTGACGGTGTATTTGTAGCTGTTGGCGCCGATATAGGAGCGGATGGCGCGGACGGGGCCCGAGATGTTCACGATGAAGGCACCTTCACCCGGATTGTTCGCACCGCCATCGAACGTGTCTTCGCTACGGCTGCACGTGTTCGTGACGTAGTAGTGCGTACGATCGAGGATGTTGGCGCCGGTGGCGCCACCTTGTGCGATGGCCAATCCGTTGTTGAGCCACCGGTCGCCGAAGTTCAGGCTGTATGACGGGGTGACGACGGTGGAGTGCTCTGGATTGAAGCCCCAGGTGTTGTTGGGGGCCAGCGAGCCGGTGCCCATCTTGTAGGTACCCGTGTACGAACCCGAGTCGAGACTGAAGCTGTATTTGACTCCGTCGGTGCCTGCGCCACCCCCGGTCAACGTGTCACTGTGGAACAGGTAGACGTAGCCGAACTGTGAGGGCGCCAGGGGGTCGGCGGCCTTGACCTCCTCACGGGTTGCCACGTCGACCCCGCTCGGGTTGGCAACCGAGCTGCCGGCCTGCTGGCCGGTGTCGACTGCGAGGAAGGACAACTCGTCAAGGGCGTCGAACATGGGATCAGAGGCCGGCGGGGTATAGGTACTGCTTGAGGTGTAGCCCGGCGAGAGGCTTGCCGGCGGCGTGTACACCAGGATCTTGTACGGCGTTGTCGTGCCGTACACGTCTGGGTAGCTCGACGTCGGGAGGTGGTAGATCTGGCCCGGACTCACGTAGTCGCGCTGGTCGACCTGCACCGGTATCTGATGCCATGCAGTTCCGTCCCACGCGAAGCCCACGACGTGCATCGGGTCCGTACCGAGGAGTTTCGGTAAGGCACTTCCATCGAGCACCACGGGGTCAGACGAGCGAGAAAGCGTGGCGCCGAAGGGTGTGCAAGCGGCCAAGCCGAAAACCGCCAATCCGGCGGCCAACACCGCGATGAGACGGCGGGATCGCAGAAGCTTCATGTCATCCCTCCATTTGACCCAAAGGATTATTGCACGCTGCCGTGATGGCAAGTCAGTTGGTGCCACTTCATGGCCTGTTTTCCAGAGTGCGCAGCACCTGTTCAACGCAGCCAACGCAATCCCCCAAACGCGCCCCTTGGCCATTCGTTAGCTTCCCGCGTAAGCGGTCGCTCTGCCGGGCTCCATATGTACCCCGAAGCGTGCCGAATTGCCCCACCGTACCGGCAGCGAACGAGGACTCACCCCAGTAGAGGGGTTCTACGTAAGCAACGTGATGGGTCGAGTCACGGACCAGCGAGGCGAAGATCCACCCAGGTCATGATTGCAGCAAGGTAATTGGAAGGACTAGCTGGGTCGGAGTTGGTCAACCCCGCATGTGTCGTTACGACGTGAAGCGAACAACTGGGAGTGCTCGGCAACTGAACGCAAAGGGGGAGGTTCTCGGAGGTGGAATTGGGTCCCTCCGCCGTGATGGCCGCCGCCAAGGGCTGATGGTCGCAGTCGGTGGCCCCCATGGTGACGACGGAATTGTCTCGTAACGGGCACTGCATCGGAGTGCTCCCACAGGTACTGGTATCGGCATGATTCCAGATGTGCAGCAACGGCACCGTGAGTTGACCGCTCGCAACGAGCTTGTCCACTTCGTTGTTGACGTCGGCGATCTGGGGATCCAATCGTTGCGAGATAATCGGCTGGGCGTTGGGATCGAAGTTTCCGGTCCTACAGACGCCCTGTTGGTACGCGGCGGTTCCTTCCTCGACGTTGACCACGCTGGCGTCACCAACGACGCCTGCCGGCGGGTTCCCTGAGAGCTGCTCCGACCAGCTGACATAGTACGCGCCGGCCGATCCGGCACTTCCCCCGGCCAAGAAGTACTTCGACGTCGGGTAAGTGGCTTCGGTGAAGGCAAGGGCGGCCTTGGTGGCCTGGAGTCCGTTAGTGGTTCGCGCTGACCCGTCCGTGTTCTTGTTCGGATTGTTGGGGTCGGTCTGGCCTGTCCCGCTGTAGATATCGCGGTTGCAGTAGGAGACGGCCAGCATGCGGAAGCCGGCGGGATCGGCCTGAACGTTGGCCGATAGCCCGGCGTTGGTGAGTGTCGCCTGGAGCGACGCTGCCGAATTCTCCGTCATCTGTGATCCGTCGGGTTGTGGAGTTCCCGACGAGTCGAAGTAGCCGACTCCCCCTCCGTGCATCCAGACCCACAGTGGCGAGGTGGCAGTCGGTGATGATCCCATCTTCGTCCCTACGACGAAGGTCTGGTACCCACTGATGCTGCACGGATAGGCGGAGTTTCGGTAGAAGTCGTACTGCCAGCCGTTCACCGTGGTGGAACTGACGAGATTGATCTGCGACGTCGTGCCTGGGATGGTCAGGCAGGCGGTGCCAACCACAGCAAGCAAAGCGAATCCGAGGCCGAGACTCAGGAAGCGTCGCATTGTCGGGGTCCTCTCAGGTCGGGATTGCGCTGCGGTTTCAAGTCGTGCAGGTGGGCGTGGTGCCAGCTTGTAGTGCGTTGCTCCATGCGACGAGTGTCGTGGTGGGCACCGTGGTGAATCCAGGTTGCGCGCCGCTGGCGGGCCACAGTTCGACCGATTGCGCATGGTAACTGACGGCGACAGCGATGGCCGCACAATACGTGGCGTTGTTGGGTCCGTCCATCTGGAACGCTATTGGCGTGCCCGAGGGGTTGGCGGACCAGAGCGTGTTCATCTCGGCGTACACGGGTGCGGATCGACCAGTGTTCGCCGAGACCGGATTCAGCGCGTTGTTCGCCAGGATGCACCACGGACCGCCCGTCGTCACCGAGTTCACGCACCGTTGCATCACCTCGTCGGTAATCGTCTGGTTACCGGCGAGTGGGTTCATGGGGTAATAGATCGCGGTGTGGGTCCACGGCGCGTAGTCCGACAGCGCGCCGTCGAGGCAGGCCTGTTGTGCCGAGGCGGTCCAGCCGTCAGCGGTCGCCGCGGTGATGGCGCTCGGTGCCATCACGAAGGGCTCAGCGGTGAGTGTCGAACACGAAGAGACGGCGACCTCGCGAAGGATTGGGTTGGTGTCGTAGCGGGCCGCAAGCGCCTGTTGCAGCGCCGCCCAGGCCGACCGGTATCCGGGCTTCCACCACTGGCCGAGGGTCCCGCCGGTATTGTCGGGGAGATTGGCTGGGACGGTGATCGGAGGGCCGTCGAGCGTCTTGGCCCAGGACGGTG
>Ga0208357_1000284_pt1 | contig 41470 bp, 49 predicted proteins | sample NGESurdeep092012_6_FD_184487 | JGI IMG/M metagenome (GOLD analysis project Ga0208357, IMG submission 184487) | Arctic peat soil microbial communities from Barrow, Alaska - NGEE Surface sample F52-2 deep-092012 (SPAdes) | ecosystem: Environmental > Terrestrial > Soil > Wetlands > Peat ...
GCCGCAACTTGCAGCGCCAGCTGTAGCCCCGGCCGGTTAGAAGGAGATAGTGACATTTGAAGGCTGCTTTTGTCAGAACAGTCCTTGTAACTCCACTTTCTCCTTCAAACTGTGCGTACCGATTGCGAGCCAATCCCCGCTGGGCCTCTTCGACCGCGCGAACGCGGCATCCGTGCGAACGAGGCGACCGTGCGAACGAGGCGACCATGTGAAGGTGGCATCCGTATGATCAAGGCATGAGTGTGCGAACCCCGGACCCGGATCCGAATGAACGGCAGGACTCAGACCCGGCGCGACCGGGCAGCCAGGTGCCGAGTCCTGGCCCGGGCTGGCTGAGCGACTTCGAGCTGGCGCAGGTGCGCGGGCGGCTGCCGATTCTGTATATCGAGGCGGTGCCTGTGCGGGTCGACGGGGTCGGACAGGTGATCGAAGTCGGCGTGCTGCTGCGGGCCAACTCGGTCGGCGAGATGACGCGAACGCTCGTTTCCGGCCGCGTGATGTACGGGGAGACCCTGCGCGAGGCGTTGTTCAGGCACCTCGAGAAAGATCTGGGCCCGATGGCGTTCCCGCAACTGCCGGCGAGCCCTGTGCCGTTCTCCGTGGCCGAGTATTTTCCGCTTCCCGGCGTCTCCGCCTACACGGATGATCGCCAGCACGCCGTCGCGCTGGCCTACGTCGTTCCCGTGACCGGCACATGCGAACCCCGACAGGATGCCCTCGAACTCACCTGGATGACGCCGGCCGAGGCCGCCTCCGCCGAGATGTCCGCGGAGATGGAAGGCGGTCGCGGCACCCTGCTCCGCGCGGCGCTCGCGTCCGTGGGCATGCTGCCGTAAAAGCGCAGACCGACGCGCACTCGCGGCCTCAGGTCACGAATTGGCATCCCTTGATCGAACATCTTGACGTTCGGTTTTGATCGAATATGATCGGTTCTGTGTGATGCACACACTCTCAGTGCACGTGACAAAGGAGTTGACATGCAGGACATCGGTGGCGCCTCGCGGCGGGTTGACCTGGGCCGGCGCAGCGTTCTCAAGGGAATCGGGCTCAGCGCCCTCGGCATCATGGCCGTGCCGGCGCTCGCCTCATGTTCGAGCACTCCGTCGGGTGGATCGACCGGCGGCGGAAGCCTGACGTTCGGGTCGAACGCATCGGATGCCGTTCCGAAGAATGCGTACGCCGCATTCGTGTCGGCGTTCCAGAAGAAGTCGAAGGACACGGTCAAGACCAACACGGTCGATCACAACGGCTTCCAGGACAAGATCAACAACTACTTGCAGGGCAGCCCGGATGATGCGTTCACCTGGTTCGCCGGCTATCGGATGCGCTACTACGCAGACAAGGGACTCGTCGCCCCGCTCGATGACGTGTGGTCGAAGATCGGCAGCAATTTCTCGCCCGCACTGAAGAAGGCATCCACCGCCAGTGACGGCAAGCAGTACTTCGTGCCGAACTACAACTATCCGTGGGGATTCTTCTACCGCAAGTCGTTCTGGGCGGCAAAGGGCTACACGGTTCCGACGACGATGGATGAGTTCGAAACTCTCGCCAAGAAGATGAAGGCCGACGGCATCATCCCGATCGGTTTCGCCGACAAGGACGCCTGGCCGGCCTGTGGCACGTTCGACTACCTGAACATGCGTATCAACGGCTACCAGTTCCACATCGACCTGTGCGCGCACAAGCAAGGTTGGGATACTCCGCAGGTGACCGCGGTGTTCGACACCTGGAAGATGCTGCTGCCGTATCAGGACCCGGACGCGCTCGGCATGACCTGGCAGGAGGCGGCCCAGAAGCTCGGCAACAAGCAGACCGGCATGTACCTGCTCGGCTCGTTCGTCACCCAGCAGTTCACGGATGCGACGGTGCTGGCTGATATCGACTTCTTCCCCTTTCCATCGGTCAAGGTCGAGGGGCAGGATGCCGTCGAGGCGCCGATCGACGGCCTCATGCTCTCCAAGCGCGGCGGTCAGAACCAGGCCGCTCACGACATGCTCGCTTTCATGGGAACCGCCGCAGGCCAAGAGGCGTACTACTCGATCGACAAGTCGAACATCATGACGGCGAAGGATGCTGACACCTCCGGCTACAGCGCATTCACGAAGAAGTTGGCCGGTGTGATCGCGGATGCGAAGTCGATCAGCCAGTTCTTCGACCGCGACGCGCTGCCCGCGATGGCGACGAACGTTTTGGAGCCGGCAATGCAGTCGTTCATCAAGGACGGCACGGTCGATCTGAAGAACATCGAGTCGCAGGCGAAGACGCTGTACGCGGCGCAGTAACAGAACGGAACCAACGTGTCTGCAACTCCCGTCACACGGGAGACCGACACTGCCCGGCCGGGGGTCACACCCCCAGCCCGGCGTCGTCGTCTCCGCGAACTCGGCACCAGAGATCGGGTCATTCTCGGCATCATGGTCGGCGTGCCGACGCTGATCCAGCTCGTACTGGTCTGGATACCGACGCTGCTGTCGATCGGGCTGTCGTTCGTGCGATGGAACGGTCTCGCGCTGAGCGACATGAAGCCGGCAGGCCTCAGCAACTACGCATACATCTTCAACGAATACACGCCGTTCTGGCCGGCGGTGGGGCACAACATCCTGTGGCTGCTGTTTCTCGGCCTCATCGGTACACCGCTCGGGTTGCTGCTGGCCGTTGTGCTCAATCAGAACATTCGCGGCACTCGCATCTATCAGAGCGTGTTCTTCGCTCCCGTGATGTTGTCGCTCGCGCTGATCGGCATCATCTGGCAACTGTTCTATTCGCAGGACAACGGGCTGCTGAACTACTTGCTTGGAACCGCCGGGACGCCGCGAGCCGTCGATTGGTTCGGCGACTCGAATGTGAATCTGTGGGCGGCGATGGTCGCCGCGACCTGGCGACACGCCGGCTATGTGATGATCCTGTACTTAGCCGGCTTGAAAGGCGTGGACTCCAGTCTGCGCGAGGCCGCCGCCCTCGATGGCGCCAACGGTCCTCAGACATTCTTTCGCATCGTTTTTCCGGCCATGAAGCCGACGAACATTATCATCGTCGTGATCACGATCATCGAGTCGCTGCGCGCATTCGACATCGTCTATGTGATCAACAAAGGCACGAATGGGCTTGAACTTCTCAGCGTGCTCGTGATCCAGAACCTCGTCGGCGAAGGGCAGGTGATCGGTGTCGGCTCAGCGTTGGCGGTCGTTCTGCTCGTGATCTCGCTCGTGCCGATCGTCTTCTATCTCTCCCGCACCTTCCGAAAGGAGCGGCTCTGATGACCGCAACGTCGATCAACGCCGCAGCATCCGCCCGTCGGAATGCGGCGCAGGAACCGAAACGCCACAAGAAGAGCCATTGGGGAACCTATCTGTTCCTTACTGTGATGGCGGTGATGTGGCTGGTTCCGCTCGCGTGGGCGCTGTATACGTCGCTACGGCCCAAGGCGGCCACGGACAAGTACGGCTACTTCAGCATCGCCGGGCCGTTCAACTTCGACAACTTCACGCAGGCTTGGAACCAGGGCGGATTCATCAACTACTTCGGCAATTCGCTGATCATCACGGCGCCCGCTGTGATCCTGACCCTGTTCTTTGCGTCGATGATGGCGTTCGCGGTCAGCCGGTTCAGCTGGAAGTTCAACGTGACCCTGTTGATCGCCTTCACGGCAGGCAATCTGTTGCCGCCGCAGGTGCTCGCGGCCCCGCTGTTCGAGGTGTTCAAGAACTTCACGCTGCCGTATTGGGTGAGCGACTCGGGAAGCTTGCTCAACACGTTCTTCAGCGTGATCGCGGTGAACACGGCGTTCCAGATCGGGTTCTGCACGTTTGTGCTGTCGAACTTCATGAAGGCAATCCCGGTGGAGTTGAGTGAGGCTGCCCGCGTCGACGGTGCCGGCGTGTGGCGGCACTACTGGTCGATCATCATGCCGTTGTGCCGGCCCGCTCTGGCCGCGCTCGGCACTCTCGAAGTAATCTTCATTTACAACGACTACTTCTGGCCGTTGATCTTTATCCAGAGCGGGGACAAGCTCCCTGTCACGACCGCGATCAACAATCTCAAGGGCCAATTTCTCTCCGATTACAACCTGCTGGCGGCCGGAGCGGTGATTACCGTCATCCCGACGTTGATCATCTACCTGGTGCTGCAGCGACAGTTCGTCGCAGGGTTGACACTGGGCGCGAGCAAGGGATAACACGACGATGATGCTCGCGGCTGCGCGCCAGAATGCGATCGTGGCTCGGGTGCGTGAGCGCGGTACGGTGCGAGTGACCGAACTCGCGTCAATGCTCAGTGTGTCGGAGATGACGATCCGGCGCGACATCGAAGTGCTTGCCGGCGACGGCCTGCTCGATCGAGTGCACGGCGGCGCGAAACTGCCCGGTGGCCTCAGGACGGACGAGCCGGGCTTCGAGACCAAGTTCGAGCTCGAGGAGCGTGAGAAGGAAGCGATCGCACGGGAGGGCCTCAGCTTCGCACAGCCGGGCGCAGCGATCGGCCTGAGCGCCGGCACGACGACCTGGCGTTTGGCGCGACTGCTCTTGACTGTTCCGCGGCTGACTATTGTCACCAACTCCGTGCAGATCGCGAGCGTCTTCTATCAACACACGGCGGATGTCGTGGGCGCGCCCCAAGTGATCCTCACCGGGGGCGAGCACACGCCATCCGACGCGTTGGTGGGGCCGATCGCGATTTCTGCACTGCGACAATTGCACCTCGACACGCTGTTCCTCGGCGTGCACGGCATGGACGAAGGTGTCGGCTTCACCACGCCGAACCTGCTGGAGGCCGAGGCGAATCGGGCCTTCATCGCGGCCGCTCGGCGAGTCGTCGTTCTCGCGGACCACACCAAGTGGGGCACCATCGGCATGAGCACGTTCGCCAAGCTGGAGGAGGCGAGCGTCGTCATCAGCGGCGACGGGTTGTCGACACACGCTCGCGAAGTTCTGAGCGCTCGGGCCGGCGAGCTGCGACTGGTTTCGCCAGCGACTCGCTGACTCGCTTACTTGCTTGCTCGCTGGCTTGCTGACGGATGTTTGTGGGCGCCTCAGCGCACCATCCGCACCTCTGCGATGCCGTCGAATCGCGTTGCACCGTCGACCTCGAAGCCTTTCTTGGCATAAAAGGCGTGGGCGCGCGGGTTGTCTTCGGCCACCCAGAGTGTTGCGGGCGCGTCGCCGATAACGGCCTCGAGGAGCGCGGACCCGACGCCTGTTCCGTACATCGACTCGAGTGTGTAGATCGTGAATAATTCGAGATCGCGGGTGCCGTCATCGTCGCGGGTCGGGCCCGCGCTGGCGAATCCGATGATGTTGCCGTCGTATTCCGCGACGGCGCAGCGGGTGGTCGTCTCGTTTTCGATGACGTGCCGCCACCAGGTGGCGCGGCGCTCCTCAGACAGGTTCGCGAGCACCTTGTCGGACATCACGCCGGTATATGCCTGGCGCCACGCTTGAACGTGCACGTGAGCGATTCCCTCGGCATCATTCGGGCGCGCGGTACGGACAGATGCAGCCGAGGTCATGCTTCGATCGTATCGGGCGGATGCGTCCGCTTGCAGTCCCGCACTTCCACTGAACTGCCCCAAATGACCCTTCGTGAGGCAACTCAGCGCGGGGCGGCGGCGCGCGCCCGCGACTCGCGAGACAGCCGGCGGATGGTCCCGAAGCAGCCGAGCGCTCCGAACAGGATCATCATCAGGATGTTCGGCAAGTAAGCCGACCAGAGTTTCGGATTGGCGAAAATATTGTCCCAGTAGACCGACCAGAACCGGTCGGAGGTGAGCGCCGTGGACCATGAAAGCCCGGTCGCGGTGATGAGGTCGCTCGCGATCGCCGCGAGGAAGGAGACGACGAGCGCGACGATGATGATGCCGATGATGCCCCAAAACGCTCCTCGGGTGATCGGTGCGCCCGAGCCGACACGATACAGGCGCACTGCGGCCCAGGCGATGCCGAAGGAGACGATCGATGCGATGAATCCGAAGTTCCACAGCAGCACCCATGCTGCGGCGCCAACAGGAATCACGACGAGCGCAAGAAGCAGACCACGAACCACATTTTCGGTGCGAGGCGGGCCGATGGGGATTCTCGAATTCGGTGACGCAATCGGCAACCCGTAGCTGGGCTGCACCTGTGATGCGGCCGGAACGGGAGCCTGCTCAATGCGGGCGTCGCCTGCCCGGGTCATTGCTGCGGCATCCGCATCGTCGGAGTCGAAAGGCGGGTGTTCCTCGGGTACGGAGTCGGACAACGGCGGCCTTTCTGACGCTGCGTCCAGTTCCTCTCAGCGGTGCTGGAGCGGTTCGCACTGCGCTCATTCTGGCACCGGGTTAACGCGCTGTCTACGCCGACCTGTCGGTGGTCGAGTGACGAGCGCCAGCGACTGTATCGGGACCTGGGCAGTGCGGCTCAGGGGTCTCGATATGCCTGCTCGCTGCGCTCGCGGGCTACTCGACCAGCGAGGTGCTGCTCGCTGCGCTCGCGAGCTACTCGACCAGCGGGGTGCTGCTCGCTGCGCTCGCGGGCTACTCGACCAGCGGGGTGCTGCTCGCTGCGCTCGCGAGCTACTCGAGCAGTGAGGAGGCGCGGGGCCTCAGCCCTGAGCGCGGCGCGAGCCGTGGCCGCGACCGGTGCCGGTGTTGCCGCCGACGAGGCTGCCGACGCGCATGCCGCCGGAGCGACCGGACTGACCCGAGCGCTGCTGCGAAGAACCGTGCGACTGCGCGCCGCCTTGTTGCCGGCCGCGACCGCGCTGTCCGCGACCGTCGCCGGAAGCGGCCGGTGCGGCGTCACCCGAGCGAGCCGGACGACCCGAACGGTCACGGCGCGGGCGCGAGGCGCCGGCATCCGCACTGTCACGGCCGTCACGGCCGGCGCGCTTGCGCTGTGCGTTGGCGCCGTTCGAGCGGCCTTGGCCGCCCTGCTGCTGCACCTGCTTGGGCTGCGGCTTCACATAGGCTGCGACCTCGCCGACCATCTCGAGAACCTCGGGCGACGTCGGCGTGACGGCGATCGGGGTCACCCTGATCGCTGCCTTGCGCAGCAATACGGCGAGATCCTTTTTCTGTGTGGGCAGGCAGATCGTCACGACGTCACCGGCGCTGCCGGCACGCGCGGTGCGGCCCGAACGGTGCAGGTACGCCTTGTGCTCCATCGGCGGGTCGACGTGAATGACCAGCTCGACGTTGTCGATGTCGATGCCGCGCGCGGCGACATCCGTGGCGACCAGCACCCGAGCATCACCCGCGGCGAACGTCGCCAGGTTGCGATCGCGTTGCGGCTGCGACAGGTTGCCGTGCAGGTCGACAGACGGGATGCCGGCCTCGGTCAGCTGCTTCGCCAACTTCTTGGCGTGGTGCTTCGTGCGCATGAACAGGATGCGGCGGCCGGTTCCAGACGCAAGCGTGCGGATCAGCTCGGTCTTCTGCTCGACGCTGCCGACCTCGAACACGTGGTGCGTCATCGCGGCGACCGGGGAGTTGGCCTCGTCGACTTCGTGGTGCTTCGGGTTGTGAAGGAAACGCTTGACGATCTTGTCGACGCCGTTGTCAAGGGTGGCGGAGAACAGCATCCGCTGGCCGTTCATCGGCGTCTTGTCCAGGATGCGCGTGACGACGGGCAGGAAGCCCAGGTCGGCCATGTGGTCTGCCTCGTCAAGCACGGTGATCTCGATGGCGTCGAGGGTGATGAAGCCCTGCTTCATCAGGTCCTCGAGGCGCCCCGGGCAGGCGACGACGATGTCGACGCCGGCCTTGAGCGCGGCAACCTGGCGGTTCTGGCTGATCCCGCCGAAGATCGTGGTGGTCTTAAGGTTGTAGGCGGCCGCCAACGGTGCAAGCACGGCGTCGATCTGTGTCGCCAGTTCACGGGTCGGCGCAAGCACGAGGGCGAGCGGGCGGCCCGGTCGGCGTGCGCCGCCGGCCAGGGTCGTGCCAAGGCGTGCCGCGATCGGCAGTGCGAAGGCGAGGGTCTTGCCCGAGCCGGTCTTGCCGCGGCCGAGCACGTCGCGCCCGGCGATCGTGTCAGGCAGGGTGTCGGTCTGGATCGGGAATGGGGAGGTCTTGCCGTCGGCCGCGAGCACGCTCAGAAGCGGTGCGGGCACGCCTAAGGCGGCAAAGGTTGTTTCGGTCATGGGGTTGGTGCCTTTCAGGGCATCGTCCGAACGCGTGGCTGGGCCATGCGCATCCGGAAAGGTGGCGAACGTGCCGATGGGCACATCCGTTCGCCGTAAGCAACGGTGCAAAAGACTTTGCACAGATCGTCAGAAATCGCGGCCCGAATCATCTCTAAAAAAGATCCAGCCGCAACATGAAGAGGGGCGTTCTACGACGCAGCGAATCCGTCGTGGACTCACAAGTACCTTCAGCATAGCGGATGCGCCGGGTTGCCCGCTGCAGGGTGCGCGCTTCCCGCTGTCCTCTGCTCCGGCGCGCTACCGCGTCAACCGGCCACCGGCTCGGTCGGGGTCGTGGCCTGCGGTGCGCTCTGCTGTACCCAGCCGCTCGTCGTCGTCTGCACGGCGGAGCCATCCAGGTCCGCGAGTTTGACGCCGACAAATGCCGAAGCGGCGGGTGAGGTCTGCACGCGGGCGGGCGGGGCATCCGTCGTGAGAAGGTCGACGATGACGGCCGCAACATCACCCGCACTCTGGGCGCTGGCACTACTGAACTGCTGCTGCGTGCGCTGGAGGTAGCCGAGCATCGCCGGGGCGTATGGGCCGGCGGCGGCGAGCATCGCGGGCACGTCGGCGCCGACGTTGGCGACGAACTCGGTGCTGACCGGCCCTGGCTCGACAATGCTGACGCGCACGCCGACGGTGGCGGCGACCGGGGCCAGCGACTCCATGAAGCCTTCGACAGCGAACTTCGACGCGCAGTACGCCTCGTTGAACGGCTGACCGACCGCGCCTCCGACGCTCGACAGGGTAATCAGCCGCCCGCCCGCCGCCCGCAAATGCGCGAATGTCGCCTTCGTGAGTGTGACTACGCTGAAGAAGTTTGTCTCCAGTACGGAGCGCACCGCGTCCACGGATTCCAGTTCGATCGTGCCGACATGCCCGGCGCCGGCGTTGTTGATCACGGCGTCGAGTCGCCCGTAGTCCGCGATGATGCCGTCGACGCAGCTCGCGATTGCCGCGGCGTCGGTGACGTCGAGCGAGCGGATGTCGATGCTCACGCCGGCCGCGCTCGCGGCGGTGCGGAGGGCATCCGCTTTCTCGGGATTGTTCGTAGGATTGCGCAGTGTGGCGATGACGCGGTGGCCGGCTTTCGCGGCGGCGACGGCGGTGGTGAGCCCGATGCCCGACGACGCGCCGGTGATCAAAACGACGGATGCGGACATTGTGGACTCCTTCGCGCGGGCCGTCGAGCGAGGGCCTTCTGTGCTGAACGCTACTCGCGTATCGTGCTGAGCAGCGCGGGGATATCGACGCCGCGCACCGCACGGAAGGGCAACACGTATGACGGCATCGGATTCCGAGGGTCTCAGCCTGCTCGACCTGGACCACCTGCGACGCTCCGTCGCGCTGGCGCGTGCGGCACGCGGCCGGGGTGATCACCCGTTCGGTGCACTGCTGGTCACCGCCGACGGCACAGTGATCGAGGCGATGAACACCGTCAACTCGGGCCCGGACCCGATCGGGCACGCCGAGACCAACCTGGTGCGCGACGCAGGCCGGCAACTGGATGCTGGAACGCTCGCCACAAGCACGCTGTACACCAGCACGGAGCCGTGCGTGATGTGTGCCGGCGCGATCTACTGGTCCGGAATCGCCCGGGTGGTTTACGCACTCTCCGAGGCGCAGTTGCGCGGTATGGTCGGCACGCAGTCCGGCGTCCCCACCCTCGCACTGCCCTGCCGTGAGGTGTTCGCGCACGGTGGGCGAGCAATCACGGTGGAGGGCCCCGTGGCGCTGCCCGAGGCATCCGAGGTGCACGCCGGCTTCTGGGGGTGACGCGGCCGCGCCGCGTCGTCGGATGACGCGTCGACGGATGCGGACAGGCGAAGCGAGGTGGGTTCAGGCGACGCGATCAGGCTTCAGGCAACGCGACTAGACTGGGTTGTCCGCAATTCGGCGCGTGCGATTCGTATGCACGCGCCTGGCTGGCGAAGACTGAGGGGCTGCGTGACAGGGATCAACCGGGCGGATGCCGAGCTCGAGCGTGAGCGTCGCGTCGTCGCAGACCTCTATGCCCGTCTGGATGCGCTGACCCGCGACACCGAGCGGCGTCTGAACCAGGTGCGCCGGGAGGACGTCGGCGGCAACCATCAAGCCCGCAGCGAACGGGATGCGTTCGCCCGCCTGCACGAGGACCGCCTCACCCAGCTGCGCGACGTGGATGCCCGACTCGTCTTCGGCCGGCTACTGCTCGACGGCTCGGAGGGCTCGCTCAGTGCGACCGGCTCTACACACGCGACCGGTTCTACACGTGCGAGGGGCGCTGCCAACGGGAGCGGATCCGCCAGCGCGCCCGACAGCGGCACCGCGCCCGGCTCCGCTGACCCGAGCGACACCGTGCGCTACGTGGGCAGAATCGGACTGCGTGACGAGGACCAACACACGGTCCTCGTCGACTGGCGTGCTCCGCAGGCCAGTGCGTTCTACCAGGCGACCGCCGGCACGCCGATGGGCGTGCGCGCCCGGCGACACCTGACCATGCACGATCGGGACGTCACCCGCATCGACGACGAGGTGTTCGACCCGGCGCTGCTGACCGGACACGGCCGCAAGTCGCGCGGCGGCGCATCCGAAACGGGCGCATCCGAAACGGGCGCAGCCGAAACCGCGGCATCCGGATTAGGCACATCCGAAACCGGCCCATCCGGCGGCGAATCAGACATCGTGATCCAGGGCGAGAGCGCACTGTTGGCATCGCTGACGGCGCAGCGCACCGGGCACATGCACGACATCGTGGCGACGATTCAGGCCGAGCAGGACCGGATCATCCGGGCGGACATCCGCGGCGCGCTGGTCGTGCAAGGCGGGCCGGGCACGGGCAAGACGGCCGTCGCGCTGCACCGGGCTGCCTACCTCTTGTATGCGAATCGGGAGCGGCTGAGCAAGTCCGGCGTGTTGCTGGTCGGGCCATCCAGCGCGTTCCTCCGCTACATCGAGGCCGTGCTGCCGTCGCTCGGCGAGACCGGCGTCGTGATGCAGACCCTCGGCGGGCTCTATCCCGGGGTGGATGCGACGGAGGACGACACCCCGGACGTCGCGAAGCTCAAGGGCGCGCCACAAATGGCGCGGCTGATCGGGCAAGCAGTGCGCTCACGGCAGCGGGTGCCCACCGATGTGCAGACCGTGCGCGTGAACGCGGACACGTTGCGGGTGCATCCGCAGTTGATCGCGCGGGCGATCCAGCGGGCGCAGCGCAGTGGCAAGCCGCACAACGTGGCGCGTGTGACGTTCGCGCGGCAGGCGCTCGACGATCTGACGACGCAGCTGGCGGATCAGCTGCGCGCATCCGGATCGACGATCGACGACGCTGATCGCGCTGACCTGCGCGAAGACCTGCGCACCGCCCCCGATGTGCGCGTGCTGTTGAACACGGCCTGGCTTCCGATGAGTTCCGAGAAGCTGATTCGCGACCTGTACGCGCGGCCGGAGTGGCTCGCCGAACTGACCCCGCGCTGGACGCCCGCACAGCGCGCGCTGCTCGCCCGGCCACGCGATGCGGCGTTCACAATCAGCGACGTGCCGCTGTTGGACGAAGCCGCCGAGCTGCTCGGCGACGCCCCCGACGCCCCGGATGCCGCGGCGCAGCTCCGCAAGCAGCAACGCAAGCGGGATATCGAGAACGCGAAGAACGCCATCCGGAATATGGAGGTGAAGGGGCTCGTGTCGGCCGCGCAGCTCGCGGACAACTTCGCAGAGCAGAGCGGGCGCACCTCGACGGCAGAGCGCGCAGCGGCCGACCGCAGTTGGACGTACGGGCACATCGTCGTCGATGAGGCCCAAGAGTTGTCGCCGATGCAGTGGCGGTTGCTCGTGCGGCGGGATCCGATGCGGTCGTTCACCATTGTCGGCGACATCGCGCAAGCCAGTTCGGCCGCGGGCGCGACGAGTTGGGCCGGGGCACTTCAGCCGCTGTTCGGTGAGAACTGGCGGCTCGAAGAGCTGACGGTGAACTATCGCACGCCCGCTCAGATCACCCGCGAGGCCGAGCGGTTCGCTCACGAGCACGGGCTGCCGGTGACGCCGACGCGCGCCGTGCGCGAGGGCGATTGGCCGATCCGGGTCGTCCAGGTCGGGGATGGCACGGGTGGTGCGGGTGCCGGTGATGCGGCGGACGCGGCGGATGCGCTCGTCGTCGCGACGGTCGAGGCCGTGCGGGCGGATCGTGAGTTGGACGATTCCGGAACGCTCGCCGTGATCGCACCGGTCGCGCTTGTTGCTGAGGCCCACGCGACGTTGGTCGATGAGTTCGACGGCATGGTAGGTCGTGGCGCCGCCGGGCTCGGCCGTGCCATTGCGGTGTTGACGGCGCGCGAGGCGAAGGGCCTCGAGTTCGATGCCGTCGTGCTGGCTGACCCGGATGCGATCGTCGCGGAGTCGCCCCGCGGAGCATCCGCCCTCTATGTCGCCATGACCCGGCCGACGCAGCGCCTGACGCTCGTGCGCCCCTGAGTGTCGGCGGCGACCGAGGTGGTGGCCCGTTTTCAGGTTGGACCGGTGGGTGACGACGTGGCGGTGGCGTTTTGGGGTCATTGGGCCTGAATTCGGTACCTGCGCGGCGGCCGCTAGCATTGCAGCATGGTCGCCCCTCGTCCCGTCGAAACCCCCACGCAGAGCAGATACGAGGTGCGGTTCGATTGGGCCATCGAGGGCCTGAAGTCCATTGCACCGGACGCCGGCATCATCATCGTCGTCGACGCGATCTCGTTCACGACGACGATCGAGTTGGCCGTCGCACACGGGCTTACCGTGCTGCCGCACTCCGGCGAGGGGAGCCCAGCGGATGCTGCGGATGCCGTCGGCGCAGCTCTCGGCAAACCGCGCGGCCAGGCGGGTGTCTCTCTCTCACCTTCGAGCATCACCCCTGAATCCGTCGCCGCACTCGCGCCGTTCACGCGCGTCCTGTTGCCATCGCTCAACGGCTCTCGCGTGTGCGCTGCAGCGGCCGAGTTCGGCGTGCCCGTCGTCGCAGCGGCTCTGCGCAACCGCACGGCCGTCGCCCGCTGGATCCTCTCGCAGCAGACCGAGCGTGGCACACGGTTGCGTGTGGCGATCGTCGCGGCCGGCGAAGTGCGTGCCGACGCTACGACGCGTTTCTCCGTTGAAGATCTGCTCACGGCCGGCGCGGTCGTCGATGCGCTCGCCACGGTCGGAATCGACTACTGCTCGCCGGAGGCGGCGGCCGCCTGCGCGGCGTACACCGGGCTCGCTCGGGCGACCGGCCAACTGCTCACCGCATCCGTCAGCGGGCAGCAGCTGATCGACGACGGGCAACGAGCGGATGTCGAACTCGCCGCACAACTGGACGTCTCCGACATCGTCCCCGTCATGCTCGATGACGCCTTCGCCGCCGCTGCCGCCCCGCCGCCCTTCCCGTGAGTTGCCGCAAATGACCCTTCGTGAGGCAACTCAGCGAAAGGGATGCTTCGCTCAGCGGTCATCCCTCCGTGCGGCCGCGTGCGAAAATGCGGAATTCCGTCGACGCGCGTAGCGTTCACTTTCACGGAGGTTTGTGACATGAAGGCTGTACTCAACGATGTCGTCATTGCAGAAGCGGCGAAAGACGAGTTGATCTCGATCGAGGGCAACTGGTATTTCCCGCCGGAAAGCGTGCAGGAGGGCCTGCTGCAGAAGAGTTCAACGCCGTACACCTGCCCGTGGAAGGGTGTATGCCAGTACTTCAGCATTCCATCCGGTGGCACGTTGCTGCAGGATCGCGCCTGGAGCTACCCAACGCCGTACCCGACCGCGTTCGACCGGGTCGGCAAGGACTTCTCCAACTACGTCGCTTTCTGGAAAGAAGTGCAGGTCATCGAATAACGGTCCACGCAGCTTAGCCCTGTTGCACGTGTTGTGCCGCCCGGGCGCGGTGAGCGCGCACCTTCGCCCGGTTGCCGCAGCGCTGCATCGAGCACCAACGGCGGTTGCCGCCGCGCGAGGTGTCCAGATAGACGATGCTGCAGTCATCCGCCGCGCATGCGTGGATGCGCCCACCGGCATCCGGACCGAACAATCGCACCGCGTCGCGGGCAATCGACGACAGCGCCTGGGTCGAGCGTGAGCGCCCGCGCCCGGCCTGGCGTGACCCGCCTGTGAGCACCGGCGGGATGTCCGGTGTCGCCGCGAACAGGTTGATGACGTCCACGTCCCCCGGTGCGGATGCGACGCCGTCGCTCGCCGAGACCGCCAGACGCGCGATTGCGCGGCGCAACACCTTGGCATCCGTGAGTTCACGCTCTGAGCAGGCCGCCTCGAGGCCGGGGAACCGGTCGGTCAGCCACGCATCCAGGTCGGCGGGGGAGTGCAGGGATTCCCGGGGCGACCGCCCGTCTGCGGTCGCGACCGGGGCATTGTCCACGCGTGATTCCATCGCACCCGTGTAGGCAAAGTCGAGCGCAAGCGAGCCGGAGTCGAACCACCAGTGCTGTCCGTCTGCGGAATCGAACCACTGACCGGTCGCCCGGGGAACTATTGCCTGAGTCGCCACGTAACCACTATAGTCGGTTACGGTTTCACGACGGCCGACAGCCTGACAGCTGTCGACCACAAGGGACGGAGTTCGATAATGCTCGGTATTCAGGTGTACATCTGGATGTTCGCGTCCCCGACGAGCACAAACTCGAGCGCGTCGCCGAACTCGAAGCGCTGGGCGCCCGGCAGCTCTGGGTGACGGATGACCGTGGCCCAGTCACCTACACAATGCAAGATCCCGAGGGCAACGAGTTCTGCCTGCACTGATCCCCGGTGGTCGAGTAGCCCGCGAGCGCAGCGAGCAGGCGTATCGAGACGTTCGTAGGTCGACTCACGGGGGTCTCGATACAGTCGCCGGCGCTCCTTACTCGACCACCGAGGAGGTGCGGGCAGCTGCGCGCGCACGCGTTGCCGCACTGATCTCGCGGTGTTTCCATTCGATCAGGTTGGCAGCGGAGAACCGTTTCGAGCAGACCCCGCACGACAGCGCCCGCGCTGGCTTTCGGTAGCGGTAGTGCAGATGGCCGTTCGGGCAACGGCCGATCCACGGCGCGAGTTCGTCGGCAATCGGCCCGCCGTGCAGCCGTTTGCCCTCGTAGCCGAGATTCGCAGCGACCGTGCGCCAGTGCGGGCCGTGTCCTGAGCGCGAACCGGCCAGAGCGTGCGCGACCTCGTGCAGCAGGATCTGATGAATCTCGTCATCCTCATAGCGCGCCGCGAGGTAGCGCGACACGGTAATGCGCTTGGCCGTGTAATTGCATTGCCCCGCCCGCGTCTTGGCGTTGTCGAACCCGAAGGACCACACGGAGGGGTCCAGATACAACGCGATCAGGGCATCCGCCCATCGCCGCACCGAATTCAGATCCGCCATGAGCCGAGAATAGCGCGAGCGGACGACGCGAGGTCAATGACGGGGCCCGCCTGTGGACATCCGTCGCCTCATGCACCCTGTGAGGGAGCAGTCAAAGCGCGCCCGGCCCGCCTGCGCCCGGCGCGCCCGGCCCGCCTGCGCCGGGTCTCACCTCGTCGGTGTCGCCCGTGGCCGCCTCGCCGGTGGTCTGCTCGTCGAGGAACGACTCGGCGACGGCGACGGCGATGAGCATGTTCTCCATCCGGTCCGCGGGCACACCGAGGATCTCGCGCAGTTTCACGGCGGCGCGAAAGTCCGCCAGCGCTTCCTCGTACAGCGCCTGATCGAACGAGACGAGGCCGCGACGATGCAGCGAGACGGCTTCGAGGGCGCGCCAGTCCTGTGTGTGCGTCTCAGTGACGCATGCGTTGAGCTCGGCCGTCGCGTCCGCAAACTTGGCCGAATACTGCAGTACCTGTGCGCGCAGAATCCGCGGGCGGATGATGTCTTTGCGATCGCCCGTGAACCGGGCAAGCCTGAATGCCTGATTCGCCGCGTCGAGTGCGTCGTCGAGCCGCCCGCCCAGGGTGAGCAGCCAGGCTCGCTCGCAGAGCGCATCCAAGTTGCGCATCTCGCCGAGTTCGTCGAGCCGGTGGCCGACCTCGAGCAGGTCGACGCGATCGCGCAGTGTGGTGGGATCAATCCCGAGGATCACAGTCATTGCTCTCAGCGTAAACACGCGGATGCTGTTGGTCGCCCCGGCTCGCGCGCGTCGCCCGAATCCGCTGCTACCAACGCGACGTTCAGCTATCGGCACAAATTGAGACACTGGCGAGACAATGGGGTATGGCCCGCTCGATCGATCTCAACAGCGACATGGGGGAGTCGTTCGGCGCCTGGCGTCTCGGCGACGATGCCGCCATGCTGGCCGTTGTCACCAGTGCGAGCATTGCCTGCGGTTTCCACGCCGGTGACCCGCTGACGATGCTGTCCTGTTGTCGCACGGCGGCGGACAATGGCGTCGCCGTCGGAGCGCATGTCGCCTATCGGGATCTGGCCGGCTTCGGCCGGCGGGCGATGGACATCCCGCCCGGCGAACTCTACGGTGACGTGCTCTATCAGCTGGCGGCGTTGGCGGGCATCGCGGCATCCGTCGGTGCGTCGGTGGCATATGTGAAGCCGCACGGCGCGCTCTACAACCGCATCGTGACGGATGCCGTTCAAGCGTCCGCCGTCGCCGACGCCGTGTGCGACTTCGGTGGCGGGCTATCCGTGCTCGGGCTCGCCGGTTCGGCGATTGCGACCGCCGCGCAAGCACGCGGGATGCCGTTCATCAGCGAGGCGTTCGTGGACCGCGGTTACCGAGCGGATGGCTCGCTCGTCCCGCGCTCGCGGCCAGGCGCGGTGCTCGGCGGTTCCGCTCAGGGCGGCGTGGCCGAGGTTGCCCGCCGAGCCGTTGCCATGGTCACCGACGGGACGGTCGTCGCGGACGATGGGTCGACGATCGCGATCACAGTCGACTCGCTCTGCGTGCACGGCGACAGCGTGGGCGCCGTTGCCATGGCCCGCGCGGTGCGTGCGGGGCTTGAGGAGGCGGACATCCGGATCGAGGCGTTCGCTTGAATCTGCGACTACTTCCCTATGGCGATCGAGCGGTGCTGGCCGAACTCGACACGCTTCAGGACGTGCTCGCGCTGCATGAGGCGCTGGAGGCGACCCGCCCTGCCGGCGTGCTCGACGTCGTGCCGGCCGCACGCACGGTTGCCGTTCTCGTCGACCCGCACCGGATGCCGTTGGACACGGCTCGTGCGTGGGTTTCTGCGGCGCAGGCCGCGCAAACGGGCGCACGCAGCTACGGCCGGGCGCGCGCCGTCACGATCGACGTCGACTATGACGGCGAGGACCTGCCGGAGGTCGCGAGCATCCTGGGGCTGACCGTCGACGAGGTCATCGACCTGCACACGGGCACGCCGTGGCGAGTCGCGTTCGGCGGGTTCGCGCTCGGTTTCGGCTATCTCGTCACGGACCACGATCGGTTGGTCATGCCGCGGCGAGAACAGGCACGCACCGCGGTTCCTGCCGGCTCGGTCGGTCTTGCCGGCGAGTTCAGCGGCGTCTACCCGCGCAGCGGACCCGGCGGTTGGCAGCTGATCGGCACGACGGATGCTCCGCTCTGGGATCCGAATCGTGACCCCGCAGCACTCCTGAGCCCGGGAACGACCGTGACGTTTCGGCGGCGCTCATGAGTGTGTTCGAGCGTGTCGAGGCGGGCGAGCGCGATGCGGTCGCCGACTCGCGAACGTTGCGCGTTCTTGAGCCGGGACCTTTGACCTTGGTCGAAGATCTGGGTCGGCCCGGCTATGCGGCGATCGGGGCCGCGCGTTCCGGTGCGCTCGACCGAGGGGCGTTGCGGCTGGCCAACAGGCTTGTTGGAAACTCGGAGGGCGCCGCAACTCTGGAGGTGACGGCCGGCGGGTTCGCAGCCGTGATCGAGCGTGGGCTGTGGTTCGCGATCACTGGCGCGGGCGGACCCATCACGCTGGACGGCGCACCGATCGAGGCGGACACGGCGGTGCGCGCATCCGCCGGTTCGGTCGTGCGGATCGGCACTGCGGTGCGCGGCATGCGGTTCTATCTGGCCGTGCGCGGCGGCATTGTTGTGCCGGCTGAGCTCGGTTCGCGATCGAGGGACATTCTGACCGGGTTGGGTCCGGCACCGCTGCGCGCGGGCGATGTCGTGCCTATCGGTGCAGATCCGGATGCGCCGATCCCGGTCGTCGACACCATGACCATTTCGCAGCCGCCGGATGACACCGTGCTGGTCGGGCTGCACCCTGGCCCGCGTGCTGATTGGTTCACGGCCGAGTCGCTCGAGCGGTTCTACGACACCGAGTGGATGGTCGCGGGCGACAGCAACCGCGTGGGTGTGCGGCTGGATGCGGTGGGTGGAGGTGGGGCTGTGGCGCTGCGGCGGGTGGTCGAGCGTGAATTGCCGAGCGAGGCGATGGTCGCGGGGGCGATTCAGGTGCCGCCGTCCGGGCAGCCGACAGTGCTGCTGGCCGATCATCCGGTCACCGGCGGATACCCCGTGATCGCCGTCGTAGCGGATGCCTCCCTCGACACCTTCGCGCAACTGCGCCCTGGTCAGCGGGTCGAGTTCCGCCACGCGCGCTGAGCTGGGGCTTCGTCCCTGATGTCGGCGTCGGCCAGGCGCCCGCGTCAGGATTCAATCTGTCCACTTTCCCCGGGGAGGCGAAAATCGGCGTGCGCCGTTCCAGACCAAACGCCTGCCGTCGCGTATCGGTCCTGCCAAGGGTCGACTCCGGCCTGACGACGCAGGCGCAAACCTTCACCGTGCAATCGGTGTGAGCGGCGCGGGGTGATCGTCTCTGACGGCATCGGATCACGGTCGTAACGGTAGCCGTAGCGCTGATCCCACAGGTCGAACAGGCCGGCGACCGATTCATCCAACTGATCCAGCGCCTGCGGATTGAGTCGATACAGGCGCGCAGTGAGCTCGACCGGGACGATCACGAAGTCGCTGTCGCGCAGAATCCGCAAATGATGCGAGACGGCTGGCTGGCTCACCGAGAACTCATGGCCGACGATATCGGTCAGCTGTCCCGCCGAGTGCTCACCGACCGCGAGTACCTCGACAATTCGACGCCGGATCGGCTGCGCAAGAACCTCGAACGGATGCATCATGGTCCCCGAGCGTACGCAGTTCGGCGACAGCGGCGCTGAAGTTATCCACAGCGCAGCCTCAGGTGCCCGGTCTCACCTGGAAGATCGAGCGGGCGGGCGGCGGAGAAGGGATGGCCGTGGCATCCGTCACGAGGGGAGCATCCGCCGTGAACGCCCTCAGTTCAGCGCCAGACACCGACTTCGCCGGGTGTGGCCCGCGTGCCATCAGGCGCGGCAGCCAGTCAGTCGGCAGTGGCGCGTTCGACCCGACGAGTACGACGTTTCCGAAACGGCGACCCTTCAGTACTTGCGCCTCCGCCAATGCTGCCACGTTCGCAACGGCAGCGCCGAGCGTGGCCACCTGGCTGCGGGCGAACGCGAGAGGCGGGCCATCCGCAACGTTGACGAGAACGACGCCATCCGGATTCAGTAGCGCCGTGGCGGCCTGATAGAACTCGAGACTCGTCACGTGAGCTGGCGTGCGCGCACCGCTGAAGATGTCGATCACGAGCAGGTCGACGGTGCCGCGCAAGCCCGGCGGAAACTTGCCGAGCACCTCGCGGGCATCCCCGTGGCGTACCCGAATTTGAGCGCCGCGCGGGAACGGCAGTTCAGCGCGAACCAGGTCCACAAGTTCGCTCTCGAGCTCGACGACCTGCTGGCGTGAGCCCGGCCGGGTCGCGGCGATGTATCGCGGCAGCGTCAGCGCGCCGGCACCGAGGTGCACGGCGGTGATCGGCTGGCCGGGCTCGCCGATCAGATCGATGACGTGGCCCATCCGCTGGATGTATTCGAAGAACAGGTTGCTCGGGTCGCCCATGTTGACGTGTGATTGCGGTGTTCCGTCGACGATCAACTGATAGGCGCCGGGAACGAACCGATCCGGCTCGATGACAGCGCGGAATCCGCTGTGCTTCAACACGACAGACGGATGCTCGACCACCCGCCCAGCCTAGCCGCGGCCGCTGTGCCGGCGGGGTGGGCATCCGCTGCGAATCTCCACCCGCGCCGCCCCCGATCTCCACCCGCGGGCGGTGGGTTCGGAGCAGGCGAGACGCGAGGCTGAGTACGTCGAATCGCGACACGCAAGGAGTAGTAACGTGACCATCCAATCGCTCACAGACATCCTCATCGGGCTTGTGCTCGTCGGGTGGATCGTCTACCGCCAGCTCACCTGGCAGATCGTCTCGATCTCGAGGATGTGGCGGATGCCGCTGCTGCTCGGGCTTGTTGGAGTCGTGATGCTCGCGCAGACGAACGGCGCACATGTGATCACCGCAGTCGATGTTGCTGTGCTCGTGATCGAGCTCGCCATCTCCGTCGGAATCGGGTTGGTGATGGGGCGGATCGCCGTCTTCCGCACGCGCACAATCCGCCCCGGCGATCAGGGAGATCCGCTGACCGGACGGCTGGGCGATCGGCGCCGTGACGAGCGCGCCGACCGTCGCGACCGTCGTCGGGGTTACCGGTATGGATACTCGGCTGACGAGAGGTACGGGGCCGGCGACCGCGCTCGCGACGGCGATCGTGGCGGCGATTCGCGCATCGAGCGCACTCTCAACCCGGACGGCACCAAGACAGTTCTGGAGAGCCGCACCGGATGGCTCGGGCTGGTGCTGTGGATCGTCTTGATCCTCGTGCGCATCGGGTGCGATGTCATCGCAAGCCAGTTGGGCTCGACATTGGCGACGTCGATCGGGGTCATCCTGGTGATGGTTGCGGCGAACAGGGCCGTGCGCACGGCCGTTTTCGCCGCCAGGGTTCAGAATCGCCTGGCCGTCACTGCATGATTGTCCTGTGACCCTCGACGATTTGCGCGCGAGTTGGCTGAGCGTGCTGCTCACTCTGATCGGCGTCGTGGTCGTCACCTGGGCGCTGAGCTGGCAATTCGCCACGGCGTACATTCCGATCTGGGTGTTTGTCGTCGGACTGATCGCCATCGCATGCTGGGTGCTGCTGGGCGACCGTGGCGTCTGGCGCCCGCCATGGATCTTCGGCGTCATCACTGCGCTGGTCATGACTGTGAGCGGCGGCATTGGTGCAGCACCATCGAACGGATTGCTGATCGTGCCGGCGGCCATCGGCTTGCTTCGCCTGGTCGGCGAGCCGCGCACCTCGCTCTGGATCGGCGGCAGCGCCGCGTTGGTCACAGCCGCCCTGATCGCTTTGGGCTCGTTGACGGTCAGTGTCTCCGTGCTCGGACTCCTCTCTTTGGAGGGCGGCGTCGTGCTCGGCGTGCTCGGGGGCATGAACCGGCGACAGGCGCGCCTCGCCGACCAACGCGAACGCGAACTCCTCGAGCGAACGCTGCGTGCACGTGAGGAGCACGCGCGACTCTCGGCACTCGAGGCACGCCAGGCGCTTGCGCGGGACATCCACGACGTGCTCGCACACAGCCTCGGCGGACTGGTCATCCAACTGGATGCGGCGGATGCGCTCCTCGAATCCGGTCACCTCGACGAAGCGACAGCGCGCGTTCGTGATGCGCGAGCGCTCGCCGTGTCGGGCCTCGGCGAAGCACGTCGCGCCGTCGACGCGCTGCGTGAACCGGATGCCGCGGATGCGGTCGGTGCCGCTGGTGCGGTCGGTGTGGTCAGCGCGGTCGATGCGGTGACCGGTGTCGTCGCCGCGGCCGTGGGAGGTGTCGGCGCGGCGGGCGCGGGAACCGACATCTCGACCGAGATTGCCGACCTCGTCGTTGCGCACGAGCGACTGGGCGGGCTAGTTCGTTACTCGGAGACTGGTGTGGCTCGAGCGGTTCCGAATGCGACGGCGCACGCGTTTCGCCGTGCCGCGCAGGAGTCCTTGAGTAACGCACGCAAGCACGCGCCCGGCGCCCTGGTCACGATGCAACTCGTGTGGGAACCGCGTCACCTGGCTCTGATCGTCAGTAGTCCGCTCGATGGCGCCGCGGCGTCGGCAGCGCTGGCTTCCAGCGGCAGCGGAAACGGACTTCGCGGAATGCATGAGCGCTTCGACGCACTACTCGGCGGACGCGTCAGCGCCGGCATACGCGATGATAACTTCGTGGTTTCAGCAGAGGCGGATCTGGAATGAACGGCGACACTGCCGGTGGTGCTGCCGGGGAGGCGGGCGAACGCATCCGGGTGTTGGTGGCGGATGATCAGGCGATCATCCGCGACGGGTTGGTCACGGTGCTCGGTCTGCTGCCGGACATGCTCGTCGTCGGCGAGGCTGCGGATGGCGAGGAGGCCTGCCGACTGGTCGCCGAGCAGAGCCCGGATGTTGTGCTCATGGACCTGCGGATGCCCGTGCTCGACGGCGCCGCTGCAACGGCGCGGATCGTGCGGGATCAACCGGGCGTAGCCGTGCTCGTGTTGACGACGTTCGCCGACGATGCGTCGATCATGGGAGCGTTGCGGGCGGGCGCTCGCGGCTATCTGACGAAGGACGCCGGACGCGCCGAGGTCGCCGCGGCGATCCGGGCGGTGGCTCGCGGGCAGACGACGCTTGCCGCGGAGGTTGGTGCGCGGCTGATTGAATCTGCTGGTCGAGTAGTGCCCGAACGCAGCGAGGACGCGTCTGCTGGTCGAGTAGTGCCCGAGCGCAGCGAGGACGCGTATCGAGACCGCACCGGGCAGCCGAAGATCCCGGTACGGTCGCCCTTTGACAAGCTCGACGACCGGAGCCCGCTGCTCGATCAGCGGGGGGTGGATTCCGCATCCACTCTGCGAAGCCGGTTCCCGGCGCTGACGGCGCGAGAGACGGAAGTGCTGGCATTGATCGGTGCAGGATTGAGCAATCCCGAGATCGCAGGGAAGCTGTTTGTCGGTGTGCCGACCGTGAAGACGCACATCAACGCGATCTTCTCGAAGTTGGCGGTGCGCGACCGGGCGCAGGCGATCGCGCTGGTGCTCGGCGGCTGAGGCACGGCAGTTCTGGTGGTTGAGGAGCGCCGACGCAGGAGGCCGCGTCTCGAAACCACGACGGCGCGGGGCTCCTCAACCAGCGACGGCGCGACCGGTCGAGTCGCGCACGATCAGCCGCGTCTGCACGGTGGCCGAGCGCGGCGCATCCGGTTCCAGTACAGCAGCAGCTGCCAGCGCGCCGAGCGTTCTGGACGAACTGTCCACCGTCGTGAGCGCGGGCCAAGCCATGCCCGTGGGGAGGGAGTCGTCGCAGCCGATCACGCTGACATCGCCGGGCACATCCCAGCCCGCGTCGCGCAGCGCCGACAGCAGGCCCAGCGCCACCTGGTCGTTGAACGCAATGATTGCCCGTGGCACATCCCAGCGCGCGCCCCCGCGCTGCGGCACGATCCGGGCGAGCGCAGCACGTCCGCCCTCGAAGTCGGGGCGGGTCATCGCGACCGTCGTCAGCGGCAGGTCGAGCTGCGCACACGTGCGCGTGAGCGCCTGTGCCTTCTGCCTCCCCGACCAGGAGTGGGCCGGCCCATCGATGTAGGTGATCGCGCGATGCCCGAGTGCGTGCAAGTGCCGCACCGCGGCACTGAACCCGGGTTCGACGTCGATGGTGATCTGTCGCAAACGCGCCGGAACCGGGGTTGCCGCCTCGAGCATCCGGTTGGCGAGTACGACCGGCAGCCGAGCGGATGCCGCCACCACAGCCTCGTCGCCCAGTCGGCTCGATGCGAGCACCAGTGTGTCGACTTGGCCGGCCATCCGCTGGATGAGCCGCCGCTCGAGCTCAGGGGTCTCGTGCGAGTCGCCGACGAGCACACCGATGTCGCGCTCGGCAACGGCGGACTCAAGTGCGGCGAGAAACCCCGTATAGAAAGGGTTGGTCACATCTGGCAAGATCACGCCGATATTGCCCGTCGAACCCGTGGCCAGGCTGCGGCCCAGTCGGCTCGGCGTGTAATCCAAATCGGATGCGACGCGCAGCACGCGGTCCCGCGTCACCGGAACGACGGCATCCGACCCGCTCAGCGCCCGCGACGCCGTCGCAACGGAGACGCCCGCCGCCGCAGCGACCTGCCGAATCGTCGTCGCCATCTTGACCTTTCGTCGCACGCGAACAATAATGAACAACACGAGTGAAACCGGTTACATTCGCAATATTCCAGCAGAATAGCCCAGAAGTGAGGCCTCGCGCCACCATGACGACATCCGCGGCGCCCGCAGCACCAGCACCAGCATCCTCGGTCGTGCAGTTGAGTGACGTCGGCCTGCAGCTCGATCCCAACGACGAGGTTGCTGTCGCGATGCGCGCGCTCAGCGCAGGTACGGTGATCGACGTCGGTGCCGACGTGACGATGACGCTGACCGACGACATCCCGCGCAGTCACAAGTTCGCGCTCGCGGCAATCGCTGCAGGGTCAGCGGTGCACAAATACGGCCAATCCATCGGCCGCGCGACGGTCGACATCGCCGTCGGCAAGCACGTGCACACGCACAATCTCGGCATGGACGACACCGACCGCCGGCACGAATTCGGCACCGCTCGCACGACACTGCCGGCACCCGAGGGGCCTATGCCCACATTCCGCGGCTATCCGCGCGCCGACGGAAAGACCGGCACCCGCAACTACATCGGCATCCTCACGTCGGTGAACTGCTCGGCGACTGCGGCCAACCTGATCGCCGACGCCTTCCGCGGCTTCGCGCTCGACGAATTCGAGAACGTGGACGGCGTCATGGCCCTCACCCACCAAAGCGGATGCGGGCTAGTCCCGACCAGCGAAGGCGCACAGACGCTGATGCGGACCCTGCATGGTTACGCGCGGCATCCGAACTTCGGTGCGCTGCTCGTGGTGGGGCTCGGTTGCGAGATGGTTCCGGTCGAATCGCTCGTCAGCGGCCAGGACATTCCGGCGGACGCGCTGGTCTCGACGATGAACATCCAGGGCGAGGGCGGCGTGCGGGCCACGGTCAAGGAGGGCGTCGCACGGATCCGTGCGATGCTGCCCGAGCTGAACAGGCGCCAACGGGTGGACGCGCCGATCTCCGAACTCGTGCTCGGACTCAACTGCGGCGGCTCCGACGGGTTCTCCGGCATCACGGCGAACCCGGCGCTGGGCGTCGCATCGGATCGGCTCGTCGCATGGGGTGGAACGTCGATCCTCGCTGAGACACCCGAAGTGTTCGGTGCCGAGCACCTGTTGACGCGCCGCGCTGTCAGCAGAGATGTCGGGCAGAAACTGCTCGACCGGCTCGACTGGTGGAAAGAATACGCGGCGGCCGGCGGCGGCAGCCTGGACAACAACCCGTCACCGGGCAACAAGGCGGGCGGGCTGACGACGATCCTCGAGAAGTCACTCGGCGCGGTGGCGAAAGGCGGACGCGCCGATCTGACCGCGGTGTACAAGTACGCGGAGCCCGTCACCGAACGCGGCTTCGTCTTCATGGACACGCCCGGATACGACCCCGTATCCGTAACCGGCATCGTCGCCGGCGGTGCCACGGTCGTCTGCTTCACGACCGGCCGCGGGTCGGTCTTCGGGGCCAAGCCGACGCCATCCATCAAGCTGTGTACGAACACCGAAACTTTCGAGCGGATGTCCGACGACATGGATCTCAACGCCGGTCGCGTCGCCGACGGAACGGCTACGCTCGCTGAGGTGGGCGACGAGATCTTCGAGTTGATCATCCGCGTGGCATCCGGCGAGAAGACGGTGAGCGAAGAGCTCGGCATCGGCCAGGAAGAGTTCGTGCCCTGGCAATTCGGTACGGTCACCTGAGCTCCGCCTCACCCGCCCCTCCGCCCCTCCGTCGACTGCGTCGGCCTCGCCCTGCGGAAGCAATTGCCATGGTATCCACTGTCCGGCAGGCGGTAGCGCGGTTCGCGCGAACTTCACCCGCTCGTTGCACCGGGGACCTGCGTGAGAACAAATGTCAGCGGAGCCGCTGTCGGATCGCGAGGCACGACGCGTACTGCGCGAACGACCTCGTCTGGCGTGTGGAGAAGATCGTTCGCGGCGCTCGGAGTTTGCTCGGCGGTCACGTCAAAGGTGTTCTGCAGCCATTCGATGAGTGCGGCGGCGACGGCGTGCAGAGGCGCGAAACGCTGCAGATTACTAACACAGGAATAAGCGTCTTCGTGCGGAGATGCTCCTCCCCATCGATTGCCGTAGTCGATCGGACTGCCCTGCTCATAACGGTAGATCTCCACAGGGGGCGCCGGTACTCTCTCATGTTCCCACGCTAGCCGCCAGCATTCCCTTCAATGAGCAAGTCCTCGGCCGGTAAGGGGACCTTGGGTGGGCGCATCGCAGGAAGCCTCGCAGCAGACGTGTCGCAGTCCAATCCTCTCGAAGCCGGGCGCCCGCAAGCGGAACCCGCAGTGAGGGTGGGCTACCCCGCTCGAAGTGACGTTCTCACCGATGATCTGACCGCGTTGGTGGCTTGGATGCTTCGTTGCCAGCCCCCGCGCGCGACTAGGCGGCGGACGGTGGTGGCTGAAGTAGCTGCGATTGCGCGATGGGGACAGTTGGCCATCGATCGCTGGTGACCTCGGAGATTAGTTCTGCGACCCATGAAGGTTCGTAGGGCGAAACCACCACCTCTTGGATCAGCGTCGGAATGTCGACATGGATTTCGCGTCCCGCTGGCCCGTCGTCGTCCGTGGACTGGACAAGCAGCCGTGCCTCGTGCTCGAATTCAAACGCCTTCCGTTTCATGAATAGCGGATTGTAGGCGTTCAGAAAATTGGGTGCTTCAACCTCATAGTCAACGTATCGAACCGCGCCGCCCCAAACGATCTCCTCGTCTTCGATGAAAGATTCGGCAAGATGGTCCCACGTGGTCCGAATTGCCACTCCAAATCCCCGTCCTCGGTAGACCTGCCACATCGCCGCTGACTCGTTCGCGGCGACGTGCCAGGAGTTCACATAGGGAAGTCGCTGCCACCGCTCCCAGAATTGGCCATCGTTGACGGCCACAGCCTGCCCCAAGTAGCTCTCCCATGGATCAAGGTTCTCCAGCCCGCTCTTGCGACTGAAGTACAGCGCCGAATGGTGCAGGAGCGAGAGATACTTCGCGAGGTCCATGTAACGCCAGAGCAGGGTATCTCGCGGCGGAGTATTCATGCCTTCGCGGTCGTAGTACATGCGAGAACACTACAGATGCGCGGCGTCGGTAGGCAGCGGCCAGCTCATTCCTCAAGACATCTCCATTGCCGAAGTCATGTTGTCGTAGCGGACTGATCGCATGCCCGCAAGCGGGACCCTCAGCGGACGGTCCTGTGGCCGCGTCGGCGATAAAGATCATCTGCGAGTCATGAGACGTTGACGGCCTCTGCGATTTCCGATGCGGCTTGTGCAGGCGTGAGCGCGCTCGTATCGATGACGTGCGCCTCCCTCCCCAGCCAGCCCTGGAAAGCTTCGGCGTATGGGGTGAGGTAGCTGAAACGAAACGCGGAGGGCCCCATCACGGAGTCATCCTGAATTCGCTTCCTGAGGGTGCCTTGATCGGTGTGAAGCACGAAGTGGCGCACTGGAATGTCGTAGGAGGCCAAGCCTTGGCTGATCTCCCGCCAGTAGGGCTCGATCAGAACGGTCATCGGCATGACAAGGGTGCCCCCGGTGTAGTCGAGGATGCGGTGAGCCGTCTCGACGACGAGCGACCGCCACGGTGGCCAGTTCTGGAAGTTGTCCGTCTCAGGGAGCCCTGGGTGGATGTCCATCAGCGTCTCGCCGACCTTCTCGGCGTCGAACACACGTGAATTTGGGATCAGCTGCTGCACGAATGCAGCGGTGATCGTCTTCCCGACGCCATGAGTGCCGTTCAACCACACGATCATCGGCCTATGCTAGCGGCCCCGTCCCGCCTGCCCTCAAGCCGGACCTTGAACGGGACGCACAGTGGCGGAGACGCGCAAGGAACGCATCGACGTCTGTAGACCGGCGGCCTGCCCTCGCTCACACGTTTGGGGGTACAGTATCGCTCGTGAGCGACACACCAATCGACACACCCGAATGGCATGACGACACCGTCGACCAGTTCCGGATGACCGGCGGAACCGTGGAATACTACGGACGGGTCCTCGTGCTGTTACATCACCACGGCGCGCGGAGCGGGGCGGAACGTGTCACCCCGATCGTCGGGATCCCGGACGGCGACGATTGGCTCGTCGCCGCGTCGAGACGAGGGGCGCCGAAGAACCCGGCGTGGTTCTACAACGTCCTCACGCATCCGGACGTCGAGATCGAGACACCTGATGACGGCACTGTTGGAGTCCTCGCGACGCGACTGCTGGGCGCCGAGCGTGATGCGGCGTGGTCGCGCTTCACGAGCCTGTCGCCGGTCTTCGCCCAGTACCAGGCGAAGACGAGCCGCCTCATTCCGCTGCTGCGCTTGACGCGACGCTGAGGCGCCGCCGCCCTTGTCGTCGCAATACCCGCGACATTAGCTGGTGTGACCGTACTCAACTCATCGGGGTAGCTCTCCCGGTCCGGCAGCACAGACCGATGACCGCGACCTCGATCGATAGCCGGACCCAGAGCGGGCGGATGCGCGTTGGACTCGCGTTGGGCAGCACGGCGCTGCGCCGAAAGTTCGTTTTAGCCTCAGTTCTTGTCGCGCAGTTCGAGTAGGCGGGTGGTGGTGCGCTCTTCGCGGAAGCATTCGGCGAGGGAATGCATGCTGATCAGGTTCTTGCCGCCGACGTTAATCCTGTACAGCGGCGCAACGTATTCGGCCGTCACCGAAGAACGGCGGCGATCGCGCCGATTTCGACTAGCGCGCCAGGAACACCCAGCCCGGCGACTCGAGCCCCCGTTACCAAGGCAGGCTCGTCCGAAGCGAGTTCAGAGGCGATCGCCCCATACGCCGCGGCCAGGTCAACCCCGTCAACGAACAGCACCGTCCACTGCACAACGTCTTCGATAGTCGCGCCGGCTGCGGCCAGCGCAATCCTGACGTTCTCCAGGGCGCGAGTTGACTGTGCCGCCACATCGCCTTCGCCGACCAGTGAGCCGTCGGCCGCGACTGAGTTCTGACCGCCAACGTAGATCGTGGTCGCACCAGCCGGCACAACGGCGACATGGCTGAAGGCTGGACTGTGGACAAGCCCCTCAGGGCGAATACGTTCAATAGGCATACCTTAAGATGACATGGACTACCGACATAAGCCATCGTGCCAACCAGTCGCGATGCGCCCATAAGCGGAACCCTTGGCGCGACACTGTGGTAGCTGTGTACACATGAGCGTGGTCCGCCGCCCGGTGCTCAGACGCCAGCGCGGATCAGGAAGGCCCAGGGCGAGGCCCCAGTGGGAAGGGTGATCGTAGCGACGGTGTCTTCCATCGCGGCCGCGAAGTCGCGCGGGTCCGCAATGGTGGTCACTTCGACGCGGCGCAGTTCAGCGTCGCTTGCCAGACCCTTAACGGCATAAGCGATATCTTCTGCGTGCTCGGCGGTGGGGTGGGCGAACCACGACAGTATGGGCGCGTTCACGTCGGTAGCCAGCGGTAGCGCACTGAAGATGGCTTCCACAGCATGTTCGAGGCTGACAGGCGGGATCTGCACCGAGGGCAGGTCGAGGTGCTGGTATGGGTTGTCATCGCTGAGAACGGCCAGCGACTGGCCGGGCTGGATCGAGTCCAGAACGCGCAGCAGATCGCCGGTGATGATGGGATCGAGATTCTTGAGCACGGGTAGCTCCTTCAGTTCGGGTAGAGAAGGTCCCGGGATGCATTGTTCGGGTTTGCATCCCGGGCGATATGCGCCGAGCGGCTCCGGTGATTTGTTCGGGTTGATATTCACCGCGCCATCCCTGGCGGAATAGTTAGAGTCTGCTGCGCCCACCTCAGCGGCACCCTGAGAACGCGATAAGGTCGGCTCAAGATTGGCTCAAACTAGTTTTCGTGCAGTAGTCGTGTGTACTAATCGTTGGTGGAGCGTCCGACCCAGTGTCGGTGGTAAGTGGCTCGACGCCACCCCACAAGCTGCGCGGCGGCAGTGACGCTCTTCATCGCCGAGCGCTGGGTTGTGTGATCTCGCCACGCACTGAACAATCGCGTATCCAGGCGTTGGCGCTTCACAAAGACGAACCTTCTCCGAACTCAATTCCGGTAGAAGTGCTTGAGGTTGGGACGCGGCTGATCGTGGTCCTGATGTGACGCCGGGGCTGGTGGGTCTCAGTCGTTGTCGAAGTCGATATCGGCTCCGCGCAGGGCGGCGACGGCTTGCACGGCCAGCCGTATGCCTGCGTAGCCGATCACGGCTGCGAGGATGAGCGCGATGGCCGGATCGAGCCAGTAGGTGCCGCCGGTGATCCAGATCACGATACCGGCCACGAGTACCCCCGCTGCTGCGGCCGCGTCGGCGAGGGTGTCGAGGAGCACGGATTTCATGTGGATGTCTTCGCGGCCTGCGGATAAGCCGAGCACGAGCGCCCCGGCGATCATCACGGCGAGGGTGATCAGGCTGACCACGGCCATCGGGAGTCCGAGTACGGCAGGGGAGCCGTGGCGTAGTCTCGCGATCGCCTCGACGGTGACGCTGACGGTGACTGCGATCAGGATCGCGGCGTTGATCAGAGCGACGATGGCGATCGGCCTGTTGGCGCGGGGGTGATCCGGGTCGCGGTCGCGCAAGGCCACCGCGATCAGCCCGAGTGCCAGCGCGACTGAGTCGGCCAGGGTGTCTCCTGCCGCCGCGAGCACGCCCACCGAGCGGGCCGCGATGCCGACGGCGACGAGTCCGCCGATCAAGGCGAGGTTCAGGGTGAGGACGATGGCAAGCCTGCGCCTCTGGCTGAATCGGGTTGGGCTGGGATTCGAACTCATGAGTGCGTGTCCGGTGTGAAGATTTCCACGGCCTCGCGAACGGCGTAGTAGACGATGACAAGCCCGGCCAGTGGGTCGGCCCACCACCAGCCGAACACCGTATTCAAGGTCACGCCGAACAGCACAGCCACCGCGAGGAGACCATCGATGAACGTGACGTGACCCTCGGTTTGCAGGACGGGGTTGCCGAGGGCGCGTCCGGTGCGGGTTTTCAGCCCAGCGAGGGTGAACATGCAGACGGCCGTGACCGCTGTCCAGGCGATACCACCCACGCTGCCTTCTGGATGATGCTGAGCGATTAGCGCCACGGCCGACTGCACGAGCAGGTACACCGCCAGGGCGATGAACGCGACGCCGATCAGACGTAGCGCGCGATGCTGTCGTTGTTCACCGGTGCCGGATAGCTCCCACAGCACGACGGTGCTGGCACCGATCTCGATCAAACTATCCAGGCCGAACCCCGCCAGTGCGATCGACGACGCCGAAATCGCCAGAACCGCGAGGACGATCACGCCGACAACGTTCCAGGACAACGTGACCCACTCCAGCACAAACCCGCGCCGCCGCAGATGGTTCACACGATCGGCAGAACTGGGAGGACTCACCCAATTATCCTTCCAGACTCGCCTCTGGAACCCTTTTCGAACGCTTCGGTCAAAATGCGATCACGTCCCATAAGTTGAGTCTGCCGTAATTTAGTTGAAGCATGACGTCGGTTCGCCTCACATACGGAACGGCTCGCAGTGCCCCGTAAAGGATCCTTTCTCCTTATATCCCCAAGGCCAGTCGAATGCCGTCGGCGATTCTTGAGAGGACGTAGCTCGGGACATGTCCGACCGGATAGGGTTCGACGAACTCCCGGCTGACCGGACCGACCTGTGACACCACTGCGACGGAGTCCTGCCCAAGCCCGGATGCGTCGACCGGCACAAGTACGTTGCCGGGAAAGGCCTCGAGCGCAACATTTGACGTCAGCGGCACCACGAGCACGGTCGCAATGTCCGTGGCAAGCAGCCAGTTCTCCTGCATGACTACGGCTGGACGGCGCTTGGCCAGGTCGGAACCGCGTGGAGAGCCAAAGTCGACCCAGGCGACATCGCCGTGGGCAATCACCAATCCGATCCCTCGAGCGCCGTGCGCTCCGCCTCGCGAAGGAAGGGGCTGTCCGCGGAGGGTTGTCCCACCCGTGCGATTACCGCGTTGGCCTGCGCCGTCAGTTCGGCTTCTCCTTCCAACTCCTCAACCAGGCGACTACCAGCGAGGCGATAGAATGCTGATCGGTTCATCCCATGCCGCCGGGCCACCCGCTCGAAGCGCTCGAAGTCGCCGTCCGGAATCGAGATTGCAGTCTTCATGCTCAAAGTATAACCAGTTATACTGGCGGTTGCGATGAGGGACCCCGATGCGAGACTTTGTGAAGGTCAGCGCTCGACGGTTCCGGTGGGGAATGACCTCCCGCATGTTCACCATGCATACTGGACATACCTGCCAGGGGCACGACGAACGGGGTCGATGCGAGCGACGAGATCTCGCAGGTCCGGTTCCCGATTTCGTTTCACGGCGGCGGGTCGACAGTTACCTCGATCACCGAGTACACGGCGCCCGGCCCTGTGCGGTCGACCTTCGCTGTCACGGCAGAGGACGTCGTGCGTTTGTACGCGCTCATGCACGCTGCCGGCGCGATGCAGTGGAACCCTGAAAGTAGAACCATTGAAGAGTTGAAGCCGCGCGCTTCATACGCTCCAGCAATTTATGAGAAGTGGCGCAGCGAACTAGAACGGCGAGTCAAGTAGGCCATCTTCGATCTCCAGCCCGAGCTGGCGTACTGTGCCCGCATGCGGAACGGCTTCCCGGCGCTCGTCAGGCATGAGAATCATGTTGGCGAACCCGGCACCGACAGCGGGATTTAGGGTGCGTCGGCGAATCGGACTCCGGCTTCGAGGATGAGCTCCTTCACACGTTGGTTCCCCTGATGTCCCGCTTCGCCAATGACATGCAGTTCTGCATCCGGCCAGGCCTGGGCCAGGAGCCAGGGAACGTCCACCGGGCCACCAATGTCGAGCTGACCGTGGAGCATGACGCCCGGAATGCCGGCGAGCCGAGACGCATCACGCAGGAGTTGCCCTTCTTCCAGCCAGGCGCCGTGGTGGAAATAGTGGGTGACGATTCGCGCGAACTGCATGCGGAAGTCGGGATCCGTATACCGAGGGCTCGGCGTCCAACCCGGTTCCAGGGATACGGCTGCGTCTTCCCAATCGCACCACCGCTGCGCCGCTTCCCGCTGAGCGTCGCGGTCGTCAGATTCGTTGAGTAGGCGATTGTACGCGGCGACCAAATCCCCATCCCGTTCAGCTTCGGGAACGCCAGATCGAAAGCGGGCCCACTGCTGAGGGAGATAGCGGCCCGTCTCGTGATAGAGCCAGTGCACGTCACTTCTGCGCGTCATCGTCACAGAGACAAGCGCGAGCGCGCGCACCCGCTCGGGATGACTTTCGGCGTATGCGAGCGCCAAGGTGCAGCCCCACGACCCACCCCAGATAACCCAGCGATCTACTTCGAGCAGTTCGCGTAACTGTTCAATGTCAGCGATCAGGTGAGGTGTGGTGTTGGTGTCGAGGCTGACCGTCGGATCGCTGGCAAGCGGGCGACTGCGCCCGCAGTTACGCTGATCCATTTGCACGATGAGGTACCGCGCCGGGTCCCAATTGCGACGGCCCCCGGGCGTTGTCCCGGAACCGGGTCCACCATGGAGCATGAGGACCGGCGTGCCGTGAGGGTTGCCGCTCGTCTCCCAATACACACGATGGCCATCACCCACGTCCATCATTCCCGTTTCGTACGGCTCGATCGGCGGAAACCTCTCCACAATGCCCTCCTCAAATTTATAACAGCACTGTTATATTATTTGCATGGAATCCGTTGACCTAATCGGCACACGACTGCGCCAAGTCCTCGACCTGCTCGATGACGGCATCGCCGAGACCTACGCCGATCTGGGCGTTCCCGGCTTCCGACCGCGATACACGCCAATCCTCGTAGCACTTCACGAATCGGGCCCACTGACGATCAAGAATTTGGCAACGGCGGTGAACGTCACACACTCGGCCATGAGCCAGACTGTTGGCCTCCTGATTCGAGACGGCCTCGCGGTGGGCAGCGTAGCCACGGATGGGCGCGCGCGATTGATCAGTCTCAGCGAAGAAGGAACATCCATCATGCCGCTGCTCATAACGGAGTGGAATGCGACAGCGCACGCATCACGACAACTCGACTCCGAGCTGACGCAGCCCCTCAGTAAGACGCTTGACGAAGTCGTAAATCTATTGAGCCGGCGCTCCTTTGCCGAACGGCTCTACGACGCGCGGGCAGCAGACGGTCCCAAAAGTTCCACAGACTAGAATCTCATCGGCCGATGGGCGCCAAGCGCACTCACGACTCTCCGCAAAGTGGAACGGCCACCGGGCACCTTCCGGGAGGCTCCGCCTGTGTCTTTAGGAATCCCGATTTGTCGGAGATCGGGTGCCCGCAGGGGGAACGGCTTATGACCGCGGGCATCAGCTAATCGCCCGGGACCGCAGCCGCCGCGTCGTCCTGGGTGAACGTGAGCACGGCCATGTTGTTTGGCAGCGGCCCAGTACTGAGGATTCACGCCGGGCTCACACCGTGCTCTATCGCACGGCGGACGTTATGCCCGAGTGCCGCGGCCGCGAGATGCCCAGGTTCCAGAGGGGTGCCACTGAGGTTGTCTTGAGGGCTTCGACTGCGGCAGCGATCTCACCGCGGATCATCTCAACGTACCGGTTGAATTCGGCCCGAAACTCGGTCTCGTTATCGTAAGCAGCGACGATAACGTTACGGCGCTCCCGCCTCTTGGGGTTAAACCGGTAGTGCTGGATCACCCATCTCCAGATTGTGTCGTCCTCATGGTCGACGTGTGCCACCAGCCATTCCTCTCACCAGGGAACTCAACCCTTCAACAGTGTCGGCCGAATCGATGCCGTGTCAATCAAGGAACGTTCAGCGAAGGATCGAGGCCGCAATCCGGCCGGTGCCTAATAACCTTGGCTCGTGAACAGATCCCGTGCTCTCAAACTTCTTCCAAAAGAAATCCAAGAAGCGGCGATCCGCGAAAGCCACCAACCCATTGAGAACGCGGAGACAATGTGGCCATATTCGGTTGCCGCGGACGCGATCGACGCGCTCGTCGAAGCCGGATTCGTGATCCACGGGCTAGACGTGAGAAATCCTGCAGCCGATCCTGAGTGGACCGAGATCGCGCTTTCGAGCTACGACGGCGGCGACCCTGAAACATCGCGAGTGGAGGCACACAGGAAGTTGAGGCTAGCCGAGGAACTCACAAAAACCCTTTCGCCCATCATCCTCGTCACGTGGTCCACGGAGCAAAGACAGGCGGGACGCTAGAGGGAGGACCGATCGCTGCCGCACTTGAGCGGTGGGCAACGATGGCACGCTGGACGTCCCGGACGGTATTCCTCGTCGAGCGTGACCTCATGCTCGGCATGTTCGCGATCCGACGATTGATTGAATCCGCGAAGACCTCCACGCTCCTGCCGCGTGAACCTGTATCCGTCGGAGTTCATCCTCTGACAGGATGCATTCCAGGAATCTACGACCGCTGGTCGTACTGGGAGCACTACGACATGGATTCGAAGCGCCAGACCCAGCTCACAGTCGGCGAGCTTGTGACCTTGTTCATCCACTCGTTCGTGTTGGAGTTCTATCCCGCATCAGAATACGGGCCCGCGAGAATATGGATCGTTTCGGACCGTGATCGTACGGCACCAGGCCAGTTGGTCCCACGCGGACGGCTAACGCACAAGGGCGGTGGCGCGGTGCATTGACTCGTCGGCCTCACACATCTGAGTCGGCCCGAGTGCGGCGTGACAGGCGGGCCGAGATGGCGTGCTCCCAGGACTCCAGGTAGGCGGGGTAGCCGTCTGCGAACTGCTGCAGATCTGCCTCGGCTGAGGGGGTGAACGGCGGGAGCACGTAGGTGACCTCGACCTGCGTGTGCTCGCCGTCCGGTTCCAGTACAACCGACACCGTGCCCGCCTGGTCCCCCGAGGTGAAGCGCGCGTAGGAGATGTGTCGGGGGCGCTGGCGCGCGGTCACGACCCAGATCGTGTGTCGGCCGTGGGCGTCGGTCTCAAATGCGGTCCCAGGCTTTGAGTCATCACGCACCGGGTGGGGGAAGTGTGGATCCCAGCCGTGCACCCACTCTCGTTCGCCGAGTGGGGTGAAAAGGGCGAAGGCATCAGCCCGTGCCAGCGGCACCTGGAGGCGACCGGTGAGGCGATGCGTCCGGGCGGTCATGAGGTCTCCGTGAGGGTGTGCGCGTCTGCGGCGCTGAGGGTCAGGTCGTAGACGGCTTTGAGTTGGTCGATCCTCGCGAGCGTCGCAGCCCCGAACGGGGCCTTGCCCTCGAACGCGTGCAGCACGATCCCCTCGACGAGCTCTCCCAGCGGAATACCGAAGTACTCCGCGAGTCCTTTCAGTACTTTCAGCGTGTTTCGCTCGATCCTTAGCCCGGTCTGCATCCGCTTGACTGTTACCATGGTAAGAAAGTACCACTTTTCCATCAGCGAGGATCGGCCAGGGCGCGCCTGGGTCAGGCCGACCGCGATCGACCGATCTGGCCGACGATCACGCTTCGCGGGGTTTCACTAGCCCGTGCTCGTAGGCAAACACGACCGCCTGCACCCGATCGCGAACACTCAGCTTGGCGAGGATGCTCGTCACGTGCGTCTTCACAGTTGCTTCGCCGAGGAAAAGCGCCGACGCGACTTCGGCGTTCGACATACCCCGCGCTACCGCCTTCAGCACGTCGAGCTCGCGCGACGTTAGCGACTGGAACGCTGCCGCCTTGTCGTCGGCGGGCGATCGCCGCACGAATTCGTCGATGATGCGACGGGTGACGACCGGGGTGAGCAGCGCCATGCCCGAGTGCGCCGTGCGTATGGCATCGGCCAGGGACTCGGCGGGGTCGTCCTTCAGGATGAACCCCGTCGCTCCTGCCCGGAGCGCGCTGTAGATGTACTCGTCGGTGTCGAAGGTGGTCACGACGATGACCCTCGCCGCGCTGGAACCGGTGATGACCCGGGTGGCCTCGATGCCATCCACCACGGGCATCCGCAGGTCCATCAGCACCACGTCGGGCGCGTGCCGCCGTGTTAGGTCTATGGCCTCGGCGCCGTTCGCGGCTTCGGCGACCACGTCGATCCCGCCGTCCGCCGACAGGATCGAACGGAGACCGCCGCGCACAAGCGCTTGATCGTCGGCGATAAGAACCCGAATCATGCCGGCTCATCGATCGGGAATCGGGCGCGAACGCGGAAATCGCCGCCCTCGAGAGGGCCGCTCTCGAGGGTGCCGCCGAAAAGCTGGGCTCGTTCACGCATCCCTGCGATGCCGTGGCCGCCGGACGGCCTGCCAATGCTGCCGTGGCCGTGCGCGTTCACGATCTCGACCTCGACGCTGTCGGGACGATAGGTGGCGATGACATGCGCGGCCTCGGGAGATCCGTGCGCGAGGGCGTTGGTGAGGCTCTCCTGCACGATCCGATACGCGGACAGCTCGGTTCCGGGCGGAAGTTGGGTCGGCGCGCCCTCGATGGTGACATCTACGAGCATTCCTGCGGCCGCGAAGCCCGCTGCGAGCACGTCCAGCTCCGCGAGTGAAGGCTGGGGTGTCAGATCGGTCCCTGCTTCATCCTCAGTGAGGAGGCCGAGCATCCGCCTCATCTCGACGAGTGCTTGGCGTCCGGTGCGTTCGACGTTGAGCAGGGCCGCATCGCTCGCCTGAGGGTTTGTCGCCAGCTGCAGGCGCGCCGCGCCGGACTGCACCACCATCACGGTCACGCAGTGCGCGACCACATCGTGGAGCTCCCGCGCGATGCGGGCGCGTTCGGCCATGATCGCCTCCGCCGTCCGGTGCTCCTGGTCGGTCGTCACCTCATCGAGCGATTGTCGCAGCACCTCCCGGCTCCGCGCCCACGTTCTGATCGCCTGGCCGAGCCCCCATGCGGCCAAGACGATTGGCACCGACTGGCCGAGCTCGTCGACGCTGAAGAATCCCGAGATGAGTAGGGAGAAGACCGCGAACACGCAGAACGGTACGAGCACGCTCCACAGGTCGCGCGGACGCCGGGCGTGACGGGATGCGCTGTAGAGCGCGACGACAAGCACGCCCAGCCCGTCGAGGAAGAGCACTTCGACGGAAAGGATGGCGCGCGGAAGCACGATGAGGGCGGCGACCGCGACCAGCGCCCCGAGCGGCGCGCTGCGTCGGAACAGCAGCGGAACCGGTATCGCGATGGCGACGACGACGGAGAGCGAGAGCGGCGCATCGCCCGCATAGGCGCTGTCGATGTGCCATACAAGCTCGACGATGCCCAGCACCATGAAGAGCGCGGCCAGCATTACGTCCCCGACCCGGGCAAGCGTCATCGATCTGGATGACCGCAGGTTGACCGTGCTCACAGTGACCTCCCGACTACGGCATCACTGTAGCGCTCCGGCCGTTCGGCGTCATCCGACGTTCGGCGGACCCCCTCCGTCAATCGTCGGAGCCTCGCGCTCAAGCGCTCATCCGCACCGCCAACATGTTCATGCCGGTCGACGGATACGGCAGCGGAGTTCGAAGGACGATGCTTCGGTGTGAGGCGTGACCGTCACGCCGGAAAGGCCATCATGGTCAATATCGTCACTCGCTGGCGCACGATCCTTCTCGCCGCCAGCATGTTCATCGCCCCCCTGTTCATCCTGGCCGGACACCTGCTCACGGTTCCAGCCGACGAGCAGCCAACCCAATGGGTCCACGACATCTCTGCGGCGACGGGAACGTACGTCTTGGCGCAGACCCTGATCGCTGCGGGCGCCGTGCTACTCATCGTCAACTGCATCGGTTTCATGCGTCTGGCTGTAGGCCGGGGCGGCACACTCGTCACGATCGGCAGTGTGCTCGTTGGAACGGCGGCCCTCGGACTCGGAGTCGGCAACGGGATGTTCGGCATCATCATGGGCACGCTGCTTCCCGCACATCCATCGATCGCAGTGCAGGTCGCGACCCTAGGCGGCAGCGCGCCCGCAGCAAACATTCCGTGGCTGCTCGCACCGGCGCTCCCGGCAGGCCTCGTGTTGATCGCGGTCGGCCTGACCCAGGCGCGCACGGCACCGCTCTGGCTTCCAATCATCCTCGGACTCGGCGGACTCCTCTTCCTCGTCTCCGGATCGGGCGGCATCGTCACGATGCTGTTGCTGCTACCGCTGGCCGTGGGTATTGCCGGGCTCGGCCTCGTCCTGCTCCGGGGATCTCGGGCGCTCGCGTTGCATCCCGCGGCCCGAGCTGTGCAGACGAATGCTGCGTCGTCAGCGCGGCAGCACGGATGAGCTCAGCACGAGCATTCTTCTACCAACCCTCGCGCTGATGATAAGCATCCGTTCCCGCGGCGTCTATCCCTCGCATAGAAGGAGAGGTCATAATTGTTTGATTCCATCCTCTGCTCCGCGGGTCCGGATGCTTTCTTGGCTCGTGGCGAGTTCCCGGGCGATGGTGCCTCGTTCTAGTCCGAGGTGGAGCGCGCCGCCCAGGAGATGCCGAGTGGTGCGGAACGCCATACGACGTCTGGGAACGCGTGGCCGAGCGTCCTATAGGACTAGATCAGGGTCATCGCGTGCCACCTGTTGAGCGCCGCATAGCCGCTCGTGTATCTCACGTCGGAGCCTCAAAATCGGCCTTCCCTGCTGGATGCCGGTCATGAATACGCCGGGGCAACACATGCCGTTATTTGTACCCTATTTGGCGGGGTGTCGGTCGCACAGTCTCGAACGAGTCACAACGCTCCCCCGTGTCGGGGTCGACCGTGCTCTCCGTCGACATCCAATCGCCCATCATCGGCCAGCTCGATCACATCGTTGGCATCGTCGTCTGACGCCGCTCGATTGGCCTGGCCACTCATGGCAAGGACGCTAGCACCGGACGGCTCGAACCGGCGACGAACAAAAGGATCTCAGGGATCTCTGACACCTTTTTGTCGCTCAATGCGTCACCGACGGCATGATTCAACCTTGTCGCGCTGCGCACGTTGCGCGGCGATCGCGTCGAGCGTCGCAAGCACGATGCCACACACGACCGCCGCAATGGACGCGGCAATGAGTATTGGGAAGTAGATCAACCAGATCACGTCCCAGGGCCCGCCGTGCATGAGGGCCTTTTCGAACGCAACTTTGATGACCACGAAGCCAATCGTGAGTGCTGTGCCAAATCCAACGAACGCCCGCCAACCCGAGTCCAGGAAACGGTGCGGCCCAGCACCTTGAGCCTGATCGGTCGTGACAGCCTCCATTCGTTTTCCAGCGCATGTGTTGCCTCTGACAAGATCCGCGTGTGTTCGCCAGCCGTTCGTCTAGTACGGGTCTAGGTCGGTGATGGGCCACGCCCCTGAGGGGCTTCTACCACCGGTCCCTGGGGCGCGATACGACGAACCGTTGCGCTCTGCGATCGGCGGGCGCGATCCTCGGCTGCAGCGACCGATTCGGGAAGCCGAGCCCTTAATGCCAGTTCCGCGTGGCCTGATTCCGCACGCGCGGCAACTTGTCGATACTCGCGGCTGAGCGCTGCACGTGTCTTGGTATCGGCGTTCCGTGGGCGGTGGTACCGGCCCCGGGCTGATGCTCGTGGACTACGCCAGTGACCACATCGACCAGATCGATGGTGTCACCGGCCCAGTCCACCAGCATCGCCCGCCCCCGCTCGTGACGCAGCGTCGCGACCAGATCATGCGTCCGGACGTAATCGGCGAACACCGCGCAGAACTGCGAATACCCATAATTCTTCTTGCCCGCGCTGTTGGTGTCGGCGTAACGACGCCATGCCTGCAGGAGCGTGAAATGCCGGTTCTGCTTCATCGACGCGAGCACCCGTGCGAGATCGGGCTGCTCGTACTCATCCGATACCCGCCGCCGCCCGTCCGGGAACCACCCCGCAAGGTCAGCATCGCTCACCGCCCCCGCGGACGCGACCTCGTGCTCTGCGATCGCTTGCTTCACCCGAGACACCTCGCGCTGCGAGCACCCCCAGCATCGACGATCTCGACGTAACTGCGACCTGCGAGCACCAGCTCCAGGATCGCCCGATAGTTGGCCATACCGCCACCTTCCCAATCAGACGCGACGACACCCAACGCATCGACGCCGATATCAGAAGAGCAGAACAAACGCCGCAGTACCAACTAACCAGAACACCAGTACCAAGTCGCTGGACTGCCAGTACCAGAAAGCGCTACGCGCCAAGCAGTGAGTGCCCCACCTGGGTGCGGAGTTCCTGCACATACGGCGACAACGGCATCCGTCCACTCTAGGTGCCGTTTCGGGCTGGTCAATGACGCCCGTAAGTCGGACGGTGACCGGGCGGCATTTCATGCCGTCGAGAAGCTGCGGTCGAGAGTGCATTTCTCCTTGGATCGGGTGCCCGAAGGCGAACTTTTAGCGGGAGCAGTCAGCGGAGCAAGTATTCGCTCAACTGCTGGCTTGGTATAGCGGCAACCCGATCCGTAAAGGAGGTCGCTGGGTAGGTCGGCGTAG
>Ga0208357_1000285_pt1 | contig 41443 bp, 48 predicted proteins | sample NGESurdeep092012_6_FD_184487 | JGI IMG/M metagenome (GOLD analysis project Ga0208357, IMG submission 184487) | Arctic peat soil microbial communities from Barrow, Alaska - NGEE Surface sample F52-2 deep-092012 (SPAdes) | ecosystem: Environmental > Terrestrial > Soil > Wetlands > Peat ...
ACCAAACGAGAGGCCATGCGATCCCTCAAGCGACACCTCTCCCGCCACCTCTACAACCAACTCGCAAAAACGCCCTTGACAACATAGAAGCATCCAACGACTTTTCAGGCCGGCGGTCCTCAGCTACACGCGCGAGCGCTCACTCGCCCGATCCGCACCGCCAATCCCAGGTGCCCCCAGAGCCGATTGCGAGAGCTCTTTGGCGAACTCGTTGGCCGCCCAGGCGCAGTCGTGGTCAGTAACCCAGGAAAGCCGCGGTGAACCCGTGGCCAGAACACGCAAGGAGACACGCCGATGCTCCACAGGCAACGAGAAAGAACGAGTCAAGGCCAGGTCAGAGCAGTTGTGCTCACTGGCTGTTCAAGCAGTCCCCGTTGGTTGTCGGCACGTCGTGTCTTGCCCCATTTTGGACACCGCCGGACTAGCGCTTCGGCCCCCCTGCGGGGGGCTTCCCTGCGCCCTAACGGGCTCCGGCTCCGCGCGCCGGTCGGCGTCTTTTTTGGGCGGCGTCACTAGCACCAACAACCACCAATAGGAGGAACAAGCAATGAACAACATCAATCGAGTCGTCATCACCGGCAACCTGACCGCCGACCCCGACCTGCGCTCGACGCCGAGCGGAACCGCGGTGTGCAGCCTGCGGGTCGCCTGCAACACCCGCCGCAAGGACGGCGAGGAGTGGGTCGACAAGCCCAACTACTTCAACGTCACCGTCTGGGGCGGGCAGGGCGAAAACGTCGCCCGCTACCTCTCCAAGGGCCGCCCGGTCGCGATCGACGGTCGCCTGGAGTGGCGCGAGTGGGAGGCCCAGGACGGGAGCAAGCGCCAGGCAGTGGACATCATCGCCGACTCGGTGCAGTTCCTGGGCAGCGGCAACGGGAACGGCGCATCCAGCGAGGACAGCGGCGAGCTCGTCGCGGCCGGCGTCGGCGCCGAGGAGGACATCCAGTTCTAGGGCAAACGGTCCGCGCCCCAGCCCGGGGCGCGGACCACCAGCCCAGACGGAGAGCGTGACCATGAGCCAAAGCCTCCTGATCGACCAAATCCTCGAAGACTTGAACGCGCGAGACGCCCGGCTTCGCGCGCTGTGGCAGATGACCCCAGCCCAACGGGTCGCGGCGATGCGACGCGGCGAACTGACCCTCGAGCAGTGCTCGGCATGGGCAGCGCGTCACCCCACACAGGTGCCGCTGCTTAACGGCGAGTTCGAGTACCTCGCCGTGTTCACCCCCGAGGTGTGTGAGTGACCTGGAGCCAGCAGCAAACCGACGCGGATCTCCTCACCTACCTGCGGATGCTGGCGGGCAACCCCCAGCGCGACCAGTTCTTCGACATGCGCTATCTCACGCCCGAGGGCAGGATGTGCCAACGGTTCGTCTCGGCGCTTCGCGTCGACCAGCTCGCACGCCGGATCACCGATCTGGCGTGCGAAGCGGATGTCTATGTCGGTGCGGCGCTGCGCGAGCGCGCGAACGGCGGCAAGAGCGCGATCAACGGCTCGCACCTGCTCTACATCGAGTGTGACGACCCGAACGCCAAGGACCGCCTCGACGGCTTCGCGCATCCCCCGACGATGGAGACCGCCTCGGGCACACCCGGCCATCTGCAGCTCTACTGGCGGCTCTACCAGCGTGCCGCCAACGCACAGGTCGAGAGCGCCAACCGCAGGCTCGCGCTGGAGCTGGGCGGCGACCCCGGCTGCTTTGACATCGCGCGCATCCTGCGGCCACCGGACACCTTCAATCACAAGCACGACCCGCCGCGAGCAGTGAGTCTTGTCGTGTGTCGAGAGGACGCTCGCTATGCCCTTGCGCAGCTCACGGATGGGCTGCCCGATGACCCCGATCCGCGCGGTCCCGAGCGCGCCGGACCCGTCCGCCCGAGGGCAGAGCGCGCCTTACTCGACCGTGAACTGCTCGCGATCCCGGTCGCCGAGTACGTTCGCGTTCTCGCGGGCCTCGTGCCCAACAGAGCCGGCAAGGTTCTCTGTCCCTTTCACCATGAGACTGACCCGAGTCTTCAGCTGTATCCCGACGGCAGCTTCTACTGCTACGGCCGCCACAGCAAGGACCGCGCGTGCCGCAAGGGCGGGACGATCTTCGACTTCGCTGCCGCCCTGTGGGGCATCGGCACCCGCGATCAAGACTTCCTCGAGCTGCGCCAACGCCTCGCCCGCGTCTTCGGGCTCCCATCAACCTCGATTGGAGGAACACGATGCCAGTGAACACCGGCAGACGCACGCGCGTCATCGCTTCGCTCATCGTCTTGGTGATGCTGAGCGGCTGCGCGCCGGCCGCCACCGGAAGCAGCCAGCCCGGCACGCGCTCGCCTGCATTCGCATCCGAGCGCCATTGCGTCGAGCGCCACGGCCTGCCGGACCCGCGCTGCACCCCCGGCGCGGTGCGCGCCGGGGTGTCGCTGTCCACAATCTGCGCCTTCGGCTACAGTCCCTCCGTCCGCCCACCGGAGAGCTACACCGAGCCGTTGAAGCTCGCACAGATGCGCGCCTACGGCCTGCCGGGATCTCCCTCGGCCTACGAGGAGGACCATCTAGTGCCGCTCTCGATCGGCGGGGCGCCGCGCGATCCTAGCAACCTCTGGCCCGAGCCACGAAACGGCCCCGACAATGCCGAACAGAAGGACCAGCTTGAGACCTGGACCGCGCGGATGGCGTGCGCCGGGCGCATACCCCTGAGCCGCCTGCAGCAGGAGATGGCCACCGACTGGACGGCGCTCTATCGCCTCGCCGGCGGCGAGCGCGTCCTACGCAACTACCCGCCCGGCGGGTAGAACGCCGCACGGCAGTCCTGCCTTCGCGACCTCGGCAGGCACGCCAGCCGACCTAACGCCGTCATCGAGGCGCGCTACGGTGACGTGCCGTGAGTGACCTACGGACAATCCCACTTGCAGTCACGCTCAACGGTCGTCAGGTTGACAGCGAGACCACCTGCGTATGGGCCGGACCTCACGTGCTCGTGATTGCCACCGTGCTGCCCGACCACGGACTCGCGCTGGAGCTCGATTCCATCTTCGTCGGCCACGAGGGCGTGCCGACCTGCGTAACTCACCTCACGCTCGGGCCCGTTGGGGAGAACCCTGTGATTGTGCCCGTCGAACACGAGCACGCAAGCCTCAATCCGAAGCTCAAGGCGCGTGACTGCGCCTACGAGCACGCTGAGATCGTGCTCGAGACCCTGAACCGGCTGGGCTACGAGGCTGGGATCAACATGCCCGACGACGCCTTCGAGGAACTGGAGCGAGTCGAGCGCTGAGCCCCGCGTCGGTCGCTCAGACCAACGCTTCCTTCACGCGGCAAAAGGCGTTATCCGCCGCGCGTCTCGACCCCTCCAATGTTCGCACGCTGCGCGTGCGGTGGGTCGGGGATCGGCTCCGCACCGGGCGGGGTCGCCGACCGAAAGGAAGCGCGATGGCGTCCCACACCAGCAGTTGGCCTTCGCAGCAGCGTCTTGTCTACGCCGGCATCGGCTCACGCGAGACACCGCCGGGCGTGCTCGACCTCATGGGCCGCGTAGCCTCGCAGCTCTCGATCCAGGGCTGGGTCCTTCGCACCGGGATGGCCGGTGGCGCCGACCAAGCGTTCTACCGGGGCGCGACCGTCGGCGGAGCGCTTGAGCTCTACCTGCCCTGGCCCAGCTTCGAGGCCGACGCTCGCTCACCAGCCGGCGCCGCACAGCAGTACGTCCTCGGGCAGCCGAGCCCTGCCGCCTACGAGATGGCGGCGCGGTTTCACCCGGCCTGGTCGCGGCTAGCGCAGAGTGTGCGACGCCTGCACGCACGCAACTGCCATCAGGTGCTCGGCCCCGACCTGGCGAGCCCGGCGCGCTTCGTCCTGTGCTGGACACCTGACGGCAGCCTCGATGGTCGCGGCCGGCGTGTCGGCGGGACTGGCCAGGCGCTTCGGATCGCCAATCACCACGGCGTCGCGGTCTTCAACCTCGCCCGTCCAGAGCACGCCGAGCGGCTGTCAAGGCACTGCCCGCTCGACGTTCGCTGACGCGGGGCGGGGAAGCCACAGAGCGTCGACCGCGGGCGCCGGCAGCCCCATGATCGCACCCCTATTGGGGTGCGGAGGGCTGCCACCGGCACCCGCAGCCAGCGGGTCCACAACGGAAAGGACAGTCGTGATGCGCGACTCCTACGACACGACCCTGATCCTCTGGCCTGCCACACCACTAGCGGCGAGCGTCGCCGAGGAGCTGCGCGCCATCGGCGTACCGCTCACAGAGCCGCAGGCGGCTCCGGGGTGCCTCTCCGCGCGGCGAACCGAGGACGGCGAGCTCCTTCTTGAAATCGCCGGCGAGCGGCTCCACGGGCTCACCGATCTCGAGGCGGTGCTCGCCACCCTGCGGCTCGCCGATGTCTCCTACGTCGCCTGGGACGCGAGGAAGACTGAGGTTGCAGGCACCGCGCGCTCCTTTGACCCCGGCAGTCGTGTGGAGCGCGAGTTCACCGTGATGCCCGATGGTGAGCCGGTGCTCACGTTGAGCGACCTCCACGAGTTCGAGGGTCGCTACGGCACGGCGGAGGGGCTGATCGAGGGCATCCAAACATGGCTGCGGCTGCCGCTGCCTCAGAACCTCAGCGAGGTCGACGGATTCACCATCGTCATCGAGCCCGAGGACACCGATGACGACGAGCGCCTCTAGCCGGGCGGCCCTGGCTTTCCCCATGCTCGCACGCCCGTTGGGCGTGCCGGGGAAATCGCGCAGGGCCTGCCGACAGGTGGGCCGAGAACACAACTGGAGGTGTGACGAATCGTGAGTACATCACTCACTCGCATCCGCGCCGGGCACTACCGGCACAAGCGTCTTGGCGTCGAAGTGCAGAGAACGGCGATGCCCGACACTCCCTGGCAGCTCGCCGGACCTGATCCCGACGGCAGCGGTGTCGTGCTCGCACGGACGCTCAGCGATGCCCGCGCGTTCCTGCGGGAGATCGAGGAGCGCATCGACGACGAGTGCGGAGCCCGAGCGCGAGCCTTGCGCGCCCTCGGCGAGGCGGTGCGGCAAGAGCGGGAGCGGGCAGGATTCAGCGCGGTCGCACTCGCCACCGCGAGTGGCATCCAGGCGAGCAAGCTCGAGGCACTCGAAGCTGGTCGGCTGGACGCGGATTTGGATCTGCTGCTCGCGCTCGCGCAAGCACTCGACATTCGCTACTCAGCGTTCATCATCCGCGCCGAAGCGCTGACAAGCGACGGCCTCTCCTCACCACAGGGCGCCGAGCGCGCTCTGCTCTCAGTTCACCGCTACCTGTTCCCCGAGCGATATGAGGACGTGCCGACGTATGAGTGGCACGCCGGCACGATCGAGGACGTGGCAGCGATGCTCGAGCAGGCACTGGTGAACGATCCGCGCGCGGAGCTCTCACCGAAGTGAAACAGCGGTCTACGCACCTGCGTCAGCGCGATACAGCAGCGGAGCGTGCCGACACCTGGCTGCGGGTCCCTTAGCTCCCCAATTGTGGCACGCCCTACGGGCGTGCCGGGGGGTCGCACAGGGCCCGCCGTCCCGGTGGGCCTGCGATACCAAATGGAGGACGAAATGCCAACCATGACCCAGGCCGACCAAGCCACATCGGAGGCCGAGCAGGGCACCTACACGCTGTGTGACATCGCGGTGAGCCACATCGTGGTCTCGGAGAACAACCCGCGCAAGCAGTTTGATGAGCAGGAGCTCGAGCGGCTCGCGCACGCGATGTCCACGCGCGGGTTTAACCACCCGATCCTCGTCAAGCCGGCCGAGCAGGAGGGCTACTACGAGATCATCGACGGTGAGCGGCGCTGGCGTGCCGCCCAGCAAGCGCAGGTCGAGCTGATACCAGCGCTGGTCAAGACGCGCCGGGATGCGCCGGGTGCTGACCTGTTGGACGCGATGCTCGCCAACGGCCTCGGCATCTCGCTGGACGTGCTCGAGGAGGCGCTCGGCTACGAGACGCTCATCAACGATGCCGGCTATACCCGCAAGGGGATCGCCGAGGCGTTCCAGATTCCGCTCGCGCGGGTTCGTGAGCGACTGCTGATCCTCGACCTCCCCGAGAAGCTGCGCCATCAGGTGGCCGCCGGGATCGTCCCACTGATGGTCGTCAAGACCCTCGGTGCGCTCGCGAAGATCCATCCCGACCTTCCCGAGGTCGCTGTCAAGCGCGTGCTCGGTGGGCCCGTGAAGCAATGGGACGAGCCCACCACCTGGGAGCATCTCCTCGCAAACCCGATCGCGGTGGTGATCGGTGAATATGAGGAGCAGCTCGCAGACCTGCCCAAGGACGTATTCGTCGCGGGTTGCAGCTACCCCGTCTCGGCCTTCGAGCTCGATGAGGAGACGACCGAGAGCATGGGCCTGCTGTGCGAGCTGCTGCAGATCGAGCCCGAGGAGTTCGCGGTGAGCTTCGACCGCGAGCTGCTCGACCAGGCGCTCGCGCTGAACGCCGCGCACCTGTCGGCCAACAAGGCGGAGGCCCTGATCGTCGGTGTCGATGTCGCCCGCCAGCTCGCCGGCGACCTGATTGACAGGAGCTTGAAGACTGAGCTCAAGCAGGCGCAGGACGAACGCGAGAACGCTGAGCGTGCGAGCGCTCCGCGACGGCACCGGGTCGACGGTGGCGACGGCGAATCGGGCGAGGCAGATGCCACCCAGCGGCCGTCAGACGAGGAAATCGAGGCAGGCCGCAAGCGCGCGCTGGAAGAAGACCGCCGTCTGTGTGACGAGACGATCGCCCGCAACCAGCGACTAGGTGCGGCGCTCATCAAGCATGTGTGCAAGGTGAGGGTCGACGAGCGGGCTCTGAAGATCCTGACCGCGGCGCCGATCTCTGCCGACCTCGCCAAGATCGCTGCGCGTGGAGCGCGTCTCGCGTTTCCCGGCTGGGCCGAGCTCTCGACTCGAAAGAACGGGTCGACCAAAGCCGAGTACCTCGACTACCTTGCGGGTGAAGCAAAGGCCCAGGAGTTCCTCACGGGTGCAAGCACCGCAGCTGAGATCGCGGGACGCACGCTTGCGCTGCTGGCCGCCGCTCGCTGGGCGAAGGAGAAGCACGCGGTCTCCAACTCAAAGGCCAGCAACTACACGCTGCGCTTCACGAGTTACAGCGACCGTGGCGTGCCGTGGCAAGGCGAAGTCGAGGACTTGCTCGATGAGATCCTGATCGAGAAGCTGCCCCCCGAGGTCGCCGACCCGATCCGCGAGGCCAAGGAACACCGCGAAGCGCTGCGTGCCGAGGAGGAGCGCCGCGAGCGCGAGCGCGATGGTGTCGTCGCGCAGTTCGTCGAGCAGGCCCCGAGCCTGACGTGCGATGAGCGTCAGGTCGAGATCCAGAGGCTGCGCCACGAGTACGGCTTCTCCGCGATGCCGCCGGAGCAGAGCCGCAAGCTCATGGAGCTGCCCGAGCCTACGGACAGTCCCACCGCCGAGGAGCCCAGCGGCGAAGCCACGCCGCAGGACGAGAGCGAGACGCCAGCCCCACCCGAGATGGCGCTCGCCGCCTAAACGACCCAGGACCGTGCGGCGGGGCGCTCACCCCGCTCCGCCGCACGCCCAACAAACCATCGCCCCAGCACGGGGCGCACCCGGCCTTCAGAGGAGGACAGATCATGGGTTGGACCGGAGGACAGCTACAGGGACCATTCACCGCGCGCGCCGCGATCGAGTTTGAGCTAGGCGCAGAGTTCCTTGCGCGGGTCATCGACACCGTGCGCTACGGCACCGTCATCTACGCCGCCGTGCGCTCACACGACGAGAAGGAGATATTCGGCCTGGTGCTGCTCGCCGAGCGCCGCGGCGGCATCCTCTACACCAAGCCGATCAGCGAGGACATGGGACCAGCTGAGGATCGCTGCCCCGCCCGCATCCTCGATCTGCTCACCGAGCCGAGCAACGACTACGCGCGTGAGTGGCGCGAGCGCTGCCGCGCCCGCCTGGCCAGAGCGCACCCACGCAAGGGACAGACCGTCACCTTTGCCAAAGCGCTCACATTCACCAACGACGAGTCACACAGCACATTCACCTACCAGGGCGGCTCGCGCTTCCAAACCGACGACGGCTGCCAATGTCACATCCGCTGCTGGCAAGACCTTGAGTTCACCGCCGTGTAGTGACAAGTAGACCTCTGGGCCGCAGGTATTACCGGCTCGTTACTCCGGGCCGGGTTCGAGCGCACCCCTTTAGGCCAGCAGACCGGCTCTAACGGCGCGTAAAGCCCTGCGCTTCGCGTCGCCTGGCGGCGATCCCCAAGGGACAGGGCTTGACACACCTTGCCGGCCCGCTCAGGCCGGGGCGTGCTCAACCCCGACCTCAAGGAGACAGCGATGAGCAAGGACTCACAGCGACCCAGCGGTCTACTCGTCCCAGCGCATGTGCAGCTCGGCAAGCCACGCGCGGTTCACTGCAAGCGCGAGCGCCACCACGTATATGTAGGGCGCAACCCACGGTGGATGGCCCCCTCGAAGTGGGGCAACCCGTTCGTGGTCGGCACGCACGGAGTGCGAGGCGAGTGCATCGCGCTGTACGAAGGGTGGTTGCGCGAGAACGCGGCGCTGTTCGCGGCGCTCGATGAGCTGCGCGGGCTGGTACTCGGATGTTGGTGCGCGCCGCACGATTGCCACGGCGATGTGCTGGCACGGTTGGCGAACGCGAGCATCCTCGAGCGTGAGCGCTGGCTCGCGCTCGCCGCATAGAACGCGCGCGGCGCCGGCGGGATCGCACCCCCTTCAGGGGTTGCCGTGGTCGGCCCGCCACCAGCGTCCCCGCAAACACAAACGCGCGTCCGAAGGAGCGACACGCGATGTAGCTAGTCCCGCTTGCTGGCGATCCCCGGCCGCAGTTCCTGTCACTCGGCGGTTGCGGCACCAGCTGGGGGTGTTGCTCCGCCTGTCCGATCGCTTCCCACGCTTCGCAATCTGGCACCGCTTTGCGGCTCGGCCTTATGTCGCACCTGCGCGTTGCTTCGGTGCGGCCGAGGCCCTCTGGGCTGCTGCAGATCGTCTCGCTTTTGGTGAGAAGCGATCTACCAGGAGGAGCAATGCTCTACGACCCAGCCAAACGCTGCCCCGACACCGAGCACCACTTCATCCATCCTCGACCCGGCTACCTCGAATGCGAGCGCTGCCGTCTCCGTCTTATCCAGCGCGCTGTCCTACCAGACGGCGTGCATCCCACCGACGCCGACATCGAATGGTTGCACCACAGGCAATGAGCGTGCCACCAAGCAACGCTGTCGCTCGCCTACATACCGCTAATGCAACGTTCTCGTCCTCGACGGCGCGAGTGTGGAGATTGTGCGCAGCATGAGGGTCGGCGCGCTGCCGGCAGCCGCGAATGATCGCACCCCTGCGGGGTGCGCGAGCGGCTGCCACCGGCACCCGCAGACGCGGGTGTCACAACAACCAGCAGAAGGAAGGTGAAAGAGCGATGGTTACAGATAACCCAGGCGCTCCGACCTCACCAATCGTTGTCAGCTACAGCGGGCCACCCGTGACAGTCAAGCGGCGAAGAATCACCAGCGAGATGTGGGTGCCAAACCTTGGGCGCAACGATCCGCTCCAGGCGGATCGCTGCCCTGGCGAAGTAGCGGCACGTCTATTCGAGCAGGCGAAGGCCGCTGAGGCGCTCGTGATCCCGAGCGAGCTTCGCGCTGAGTGCTACGGCGACGATGACGCGGACGGCGGCGGCTTCATCCTCGCCATCTATCCGATCCACGGGTCTGCCGCGGGTGTCACCTGCGGCTGGCGCGATGTCGAGAACATCGTATGTCCAGCCGGCTGCTCCAGGCCCGACAACGACCGCCAGCTCGTCAGGGAAGCATTGGAGTTCATGGCTGCCGAGTTGAATGCCGCGCTCGGCGCTCACGGGCAACGCAACGCATGATCGTTAGGGAAGTCGGCCAGTAGCAGTCCGATTCGGATTTCACCGTGGGCGATCTTCGAGGGGTTAACACGAGGGTCCTATCACACCCCTCCCTGAGAGATCGGCTTACGCCTTCAAGCAATTGAGACTCGCCCCCTAGCGGGGGCGCACGGATTTCACATTATCAATTGCTTGACTCTCCTTCCGGGGCGTGATGAGCAGAGGGCAAGTTCGCAAGCTCACAACCACAGAAAGGCAGCACACAATGAGCCCTCTCGCATCAGCACGCAGCACAGCGACCCCCAGGCAGCTTTCATACATCAAGCAGCTCGCTCTACAGACCGGCACGACGTTCACCTTCCCCAAGACACGACGCCACGCGAGCTGCGAAATCGAGCGACTGAAGGGACTCAACGCAACAAGGGGCCGTTATCTCGAAGCTCCGCCGCTTGATCTGGACCCAGGCGAACAGCCCTACGCGACCGAGCAGAAGCCCGGCGAGACTGTCGGCTACGGGTCAAGCGCGCGGCGCGGAGACCCAGCCCCGCGGTGCTCGGCGCCGGCGCCGCAGCGAGCGGCGGGTGAGCCGTTCGAGCTCGGGCGCTATGAAACGAAAGCAGGAGAACAGCGAGCGCTCTACGGCATCCGCGTGGACGGCAAGCCGCGGATCATCGACGCGGCGGCCGATCAGGCGGGGCGCATCTACACAGTCGAGGAGGAACTGTGCGAGAAAGGCGGCAACAGCGAAGTCAAGGCGCTTGTGGCTGACTACATCGCGCAGGCTGAGCAGCTCGGGCGCATCCCGATGGCAAAGAGCCGGCGCCGCGGGCGCGAGCAGGTGGCCCAGGATGCCTAGCGTGTCAGAGGCGCTGGCCGCACCCCCGCGGGTGATTCGATCCGCGGGGGCCAGGTCGCAGGCCGTCGCCCTCCAGATTCTGGCACGCCCACAGGGCGTGCCGGGGAACGGGCTCCGCGGCCCCGCACCGGGCGGGGCCCGAGTCCTGATCGGAGGCCCTGCAATGAGCAACAGTCCCGAGGTGATCCTCGTCCTCGGCGAGGGACACGAGAACGAGTCGCTCGCGCAGGAGCTCGCGCTAGACGGCTACCAGCTGCGTCGCGCCAGCGACTCGCAGGGACTCCGAGCGCGGTCGACTCCCGGCGACATCGACCTCATCGTCCTGGGTCCAGCGCCGCACCAGGCCGAGAGACTTCACTCAGTGCGTGCGCTGCGCGCGGGCGAGCTCACTCCCGAGGTGAACCCAGGCGCCCGCGTGCTCTGGGTCAGCGCGACCGAGGAGACAGCCGAGGTGCTGCGCGCGTTCGAGGCCGGCGCCGACGATGTGATCCGCTCGCCATTCATCTACGCGGAGCTGCTCGCTCGCGTGCGGGCGCTGCTGCGCCGCAGCACCGTCAGCTCCACCGGCGTCATCCAGTTCGGAGCGCTGCGGATCGACACGGCTGCCCACCAGGCGACATTCGGATCTACACCGCTTCGTCTACGCCGCCTTGAATACGCGCTGCTCGTGCATCTCGCGCGTGACCCCGGCCGTGTCTACACCAAGGAGGAGCTGCTGCGAGAGCTGTGGGGCTATCGCTCACAGGGCACGACGCGGACCGTGGACACCCACGCTTGCCGCCTGCGGCGCTCGCTCGCTCACGCCGGCGCTGGAGGGTGGCTGACCGCAGTGCGGGGTGTCGGCTATCGCCTCGCGCCCGACGGGCACGGCGAGCTGCGCGTGCTGGCCGGTGGACGTAGCGCATGAGCGCGGTCCACGGGGCCTCGCCCCTCCCGATGATCGCACGCTGCGCGTGCGCGGGATTGGGGCAGCGGCCCGCGCCCCGCGGGCTCAGAACCTGAAGGAGAGCCATGAGCACCATCACAGCACCCGAGCCCTACGCAGCTCCGGCGCAAGTCGACTCAAGCCCACGACGCGCCCGGCACCTGGGCGGGTATGTCGCGCTTGACAGCGGACAGACGCGCCAGATCCTCAGCCTGCAGCGCCCTGACGGGAGCACGCTCGTCGTCGACTATCACCTCGACACGCTCGGCGACGGGCGCGTGGTCGCGCACATCTCGCCCGATGAGCCACGCGAGAACGAGCGCATCATCTGCGAGCTGTACCTCGCCGACGACACCAAGGGTCGCTGCCGGGCGCTGACAGCAGAGGACCTCGAGGCCACTCGCCACGCCACCCCGCCGCTGCCAAGCACCCATGCCGAAGCGCAGAGCACGCAACTGCAAGACGCCGAGGGCCACCTCTACCGCATCCGCGAACTCGCCACCAATGAGCCGATGTCCGAGCTGCGCTGGACACGTTCTCGCCAGCCCGGCCGCAATGAGACCTTCGACGTGCTGACCCTCCGCGATGTCGTCGCCCGCCTGGAAGCCTACGAGCCAGCACGAACCCTCACCAGCGACGCGCTCGCTCTGCACAGTGAGGACTCATCGCCTTCCACGTATCGACTCCGAGCCGAGCTCGAGCGTCTGAGCGAGAGCGCCATCGTGCTCAACCGTGGCCTGCGCGAAGCCGTCCAGTACCGGGTCCAGCGGGGCGATACGACCTTGAGTCAGATCGCGCTGCGCTGCGGGCGCATCAAGCGCGACTCCCGCGGAAACGTCAGCGGAGAGACAAGCTGGCTTGCCCGTCGCATTGGCCAGCTACCCGAGGGAGGCGAGCAGAAGCCCTGCCCCTGGATTCGCATCGACGTGCTCGCGCTCATCGCGCGCGACGGCCTCGGCACGAGCCCTCTCGAGGTCGAAGCGGCGTAGCCCGACGGAGAAGTGTGGCGGCGGAAACCGGCGGTCGCACCGACAGCATCCAGACACCAACACAGAGGGGAGCAGTTATGAGCACGACGGGCGCAGAGACAGACAGAGACGAGCCGTGGGCATACGGCTACACCATCCGCGACATCGAAGCGATGGATCGCTTCGATGCGTTCGAGGCCGGCGTCACCGCCGGCGAGAGCCGAGCACGGGAGCAGCTCACAGGATGGGTCTTGCTAGTCGGCGACCCACGCGGCGGGTTCGACGTCATCGGTCCATTTCCGAGCCAGGCGGCAGCAGAGGCGCGCGCGTCGCGCTGGGACGACGCCGACTGGTGGCCGATCGAGCTTCAGCAGCGCGCCGACGGCGAGGAGGATGCCCGGCCCGGCACATGACGTTCTACCCGACACGCCGAGATCACGGCCTCGCCGTGGACTAACTTCAAGGAGTTCCGGCGAGTTGGCGCCCGCTGACGCCAACACGACTTCGCTCGGCGGGGTGGCCCTCACGCGGGCTCGCGCCCGGCTCGGCAGCCTGCGGCTGCCACACCGACCCCCCGGCTGCGTGACCGCCGCCGGCGTGGCCGACCAGCAACGGCCAGGTAGCGCACGCGGGCTTCGCCCGCTGTAACCGAGCCTCCCTGGGTCGGCTCTACTGCCGACCCCGGCACTGCACGCCTGACGGCCTACGGTCTGCTCGCTGGACTGCTGGCTTACGCCGCAGCCAGCACGGTCGGCCGCTTCGCGGCGACCTTCGCAGCCCTCCGGCCTGCGCGGCTTCGCCGCGACCGGCGCACAGCACCAAGCCCGGACAGACTAGATGCTCACCTGAGCGGGCGCTGTGGACGCGCTGTGCAAATTCGTTGGCCGGTTTCGTGCGGTCGTGGTCTGTATCCGTTGTGATGACCGCAGCCAGCATCGGTGCCGCCAAGGGCGGCGGGTACGCGCGCTACCTGGAGTCAAAGACCGTGGAGCCAGAGCGCGGGGACTACTACCTGAGCCCCGACGGGGAGCCCACCCAAGCCCCCGGCCAGTGGCTTGCGAGCCCTGACACGCTCGCGCGGCTGGGGATCGAGGGCAGCTCGATCGAGGGCCCGGAGTTCATCGCGCTGATGGAAGGTCGTCACCCTCGAAGCGGTGAGTTCCTTCGCCGGGCGGGCGCCACCGGCGGCCGTGGCGGCGGGATCGACCTGACCTTCAGCGCCCCGAAGTCGGTGTCTGCCGTTTGGGCGCTCGGGGACGCGAACCAGCGTCGTGAGATGGAGGCGGCGCACGCTGCGGCGGTGAGCGAAGCGATGGCTCATCTCACCGAGACGGTGCCGACCGTGCGCCGCCGCTACGGCGGGCAGCAGGTCGAGGAGCACGCCAGGGAGGTGGTGGCCGCCGAGTACCGCCACACCACTTCGCGGGGTGTCCTTGCAGGAGACGGCCCCGACCCGCAGCTGCACAGCCACGTGGTCATCACGAACGCGATCCGCGAGGACGGGAAGATCGTCGCGGTCGCTTCCAGGCCGATCTTCCGCTCCGCGCGGGAGGTCGGTGCCTACTACCGCTCGGCGCTCGCGCACCAGCTTCAGCAGCGGGGTTATGCGATCGAGCGGGGCACCGGCAAACATGGGCGCTACTTCGAGATCGCTGGGGTGCCGCGCGGTCTGCTCGATGCCTTCTCCGCGCGCAGCCGCGAGGTCGCCAGAGCCGCCGAGCGCTTCCGTGCGCAATGGGGTCGCGCGCCCGAGCGCGGCGAGCTGCGAGCGCTCAAGCTGGAGAACCGCAAGGCGAAGGTGCTCGTCACGCGCGCCGACCTGCAGGTGGTCTGGAATGAGACCGCCGCGCGCTTTGACTTCGCCGGCGATAAGCCCACGCGGCTGCTCGGCATCACCGGCGAGCCGGCGCCGGAGCGTGCCCTCGAGGATCGCGTCGAGGAGCGCCTGACCGAGCGCGCCGCGACGTTCGAGCCGGGCGAGTTTCGCGCGGTGCTGCTCGAGCAGTCCGTCGGTGAGCTCTCACCACGCGAGGCTCTGGACCTCTCACGGGCGATGATCGCCGAGCGCCGCGTCCTGCCGTTGGAGGGCGGACTGATGACGACGCTCGCGGTGCGCGCCCGCGAGCAGGCGATCGAGCGCAGATTCGCCGGGCTCGCCAGCGACGGTGGCCGCGATGTCGGGATCGAGGCCCGCGCGCTAGCAGGCGATCAGGTAGCCGAGCGGATCGGTGGACGCCTCAGCGCCGAGCAGGCCCATGCGCTGGAGGTCATCACCGGCCCCGAGCGCGGCGCGATCCTCGTCGGGCCGGCGGGCACCGGCAAGGGCGTCGTGATCGACGCTGCCGCCCGCGCCGAGCAGTACGGCGGCCATCAGACCTTGGGGATCGCGGTGTCCGGGTCCACCGCGCAGCGGCTCGGTCAGGACAGCCCGGCGCTCGCCGGTCAGACCTTGACCCTGGACGCGCTCGTCTCGCGCGTGGAGCACGGCCAGCTCCACATCGGCAGGGACACGACGATCTACTTCGATGAGGCCGGCATGGCGGACACTGACCGCCTCGACCGGCTCACCGAGGCCGTGGAGCACAGCGGGTCGAAGCTCGTGGCGATCGGCGACGCCGCGCAGCTGCCCTCGATCGGCGCGGGGGGCATGTTCGACCGGCTCGCTCTGATCGCTCCTAGCGCGGAGCTATCGAATATCCGCCGGACCCTGGACCCCGAGGAACAGCGCGCGTGGTCAGACCTACGCGCCGGACGATCCGACAGGGCGATGGCGCACTACCACGCACGCGGGCAGCTGCACATGGAGAGCACCCGCGATGAGGCCGTCGAGCAGGCCGCGCAGAACTGGGCGGCGCTCACCGAGACTCACGACCCGAGCGAGGTCGCGCTGATCTCCGACGCCTCAAACCAGGAGATCCACAGGCTCAACGCCCGCGCCCAGCACTTCCGCGCAGAGCGCGGCGAACTCGGCGACCTCGAAGTCCCGGTGCCCGGAGTCCACTACGGCATCCGCCAGGGCGACCGGGTAGCGATGATCGACCAGCACCACGAGTCGGGCGTCGAGCGGATCGAGAACGGCAGCCGCGGCGAAGTCCTCGATGTCACCCCAGCCGGGGAGGTGCTGATCGAGTTCGACGTGACCGGCCGCAAGCGAACATTGGCCGGGGACGATCTCGGCCGTGTTCGCCTTGGCTACGCGCAGCACATCCACCGCGCGCAGGGCGCGACCGTCACCCGCACCCTCGTCGTGACCGGAGGCTGGCAGACGAGCAAGGAGCCCGCCTACGTCGAGGCGTCTCGCGCTCGCCAGGGCACCGACTGGTTCGTCTCCCGCGAGGATCTCGGCGTTGAAGGGCACGACGCCGCCCGCATCCAGCGCCTCGCCGAGAACATGCGCCGAAGCCACGCGCAGACCCCATCGCTCGCGCATCCCGAGCTGGCAGACCGCGACTACGGCACTCACTTTCACCGCTCGATCGCGCCCAGCCGCACCAGCCGGATACCGGGGATCGTCCGCACGATCAACCGCATCGTCAACCCACCAGCACAGGAGCGAACACGATGAGCCACCGACTACAAATCGTCCTACCCGACCCCGTAGCCCAGCAGCTACGCGAGCTCGCCGCCGGGGCCGACACGCCACCCTCCACGCTCGCCGCACAGATCGTCTCGGGCGGCGTCGCGCTCGCCGCCAAGGACGGCAAGGTCCGCCCGCTGCGCCCTGCGCCGGCGCTCGTCGGCGGCAACGGCAGCGAGCGAGCGCCGTGGCTTGAGCCCTACGGCGGCGACGCCGACTGGCGCCAGCAGATGTGGGGCGCCGTCGTCGCGCTGCACGGCCGCTACCCCACCCAGCTTGAAGCGCTCAAAGACAAGTGGTGGAAAGACGACTCACAGACCGAGACGCTCTGCGCGCTCGCCGTCTGGCGAGCAGAACTGGACGACGCCGGCCAGGACCCCCGCGACGAGCTCGCCTTCCAGAACCAGCTCGCCGACTACTCCCAACTCCTTAGCCGGCAGGGCGGCGGCGTCACCAAGGCATGGAAGCCCGGTGCGCCGCCGCCGGAGTGGGCCCCGAAGTAGCCGCCCAACCATCTCGACCGTTACATCTTTGACGCGCTCTGTGTCAGCTTCGCGTCACACGCTCACAACGCTGCACAGGCTTTGTACGGTCGGTCCACAACTGCACATTTTGGCGCCGGCGACAGCTCTAACTGCCCCGGCGCCGTGACACAAGGAGCCGTAACTCCCCATGCCGAAATACCGTACCCCAGACGGGTTGGAGGAGCACGCCTGCATCGACCGGGCTGTGCTCGACCTCATGGTCGATCTCGAGAGGCAGCGGCCGTGGGCCGAAGACGAGATCGCCCGCACCATCAGCGTCCCCGGCGATGTCCGCGACAGCCTCCGGCGACTGCGCACCTCAAGACTCATCCACCGTTGGAACGACCTCGCCGTCGCATCGCGCCCTGTCGTGCGCTTTCACGAGATCAACCACGGCGGCGGTGTCCCAAGCCCCGGTGATGTCGAGGAGCGCCATTGGGACCGAGCAGTCCTTGAAGGTCTGCTCGTGCGCAGCGCCGATGGGCAAGGGCCGATCACCGAGCAGCAGACCTACAAGGCGTTCGGTGCCAAAAAGAAGAAGAAGCGGCTCGCAATTGCCGACGCGCTGAACCGGCTTGACGGCGCCGGTCTCATCGAACGTCGTGGCGGGCGCGCGATCCCCTCGGAGGTCGCGCAGCGCCTCGACGAACTCATGACGCTCTGACGCGGGTCAGCCATGCGCGTCAACGAACTGGCCTTGAGCCAGGCTGTCCTCCCCAGCCTGGCCAAGGTCGGCATCCACGAGGTCGAGCAGCTCGCCGGACACCGCACCGGCGAGCTGCTCCGCCGCCCCGAGCTCAGCAGCGGAGTGGAGCTGTACGAGCTGATCTGCGAGCTTCACCGCCACGGTCTGACGCCGTTCTCAAGCTACGGCGGACACATCGAGACTGAGCGCGAGCTGGAGATATTCCGTCTCCGCGCAGTCGAGGGCTTGACCTTCACCGAGATCGGAGAGCGGGTTGGGCTCAACCGAACCCGTGTCGATCAGCTTCTACGGCTGCACTTTCGCTTGGATGAAGTGCCGCCGGCCGCCAAGCGCAGGAGGCGAGCACGCAATGACTGATCGGTCGCCGCGGAATATGCGCCCGAGTTCGGGCCGCGAGCCGATTCTCGTCGTGGAGGCCGATGCGGACTTCGGACGAAAGCTCGTCGAGCAGATCGCCGCCGACGGCCATCCGACCGAGCTTGCCCGCACCGCCAGTCATGCCGAGATGATGGCGGGCGCCCGTCCGCCCCGATTGGTCGTGCTCGGGGAACTCGACTCACCGAGGGGCAGGCTCGACCTGTTGGAGACGATTCGCGGACACGGCCCGGAAGTCTCTCAGCGGCAGACATCCCCACCGTGGCCACAGAATCTCCCGGTGATCGTCCTCAGCTCGCACACAACCGAGCTCGACATGCTGCGGGCGTTTGAGGCGGGCGCAGATGACTTCCTGGGCCGCCCCGCCCGCTATCTGGAGATGCGAGCGCGCATGCGCGCGCTACTGCGCCGGGCAGCCAGCAGCAACCAGCGGGTAGGACCACTCCAAATCGGCCCGCTGACGATCGACCCGGCCGCCCATGCAGTGAGCCTCGCAGGCAAGCGCCTGGAGCTGCGCCGCCAGGAGTACGAGCTGCTGCTGTACCTGGCAAGCGATCCGCGACGGGTGTTCCACAAGCACGAGCTGCTAAAAGCCGTGTGGGGATACCGCTCGACCGGCAACACACGGACGCTCGACAGCCACGCCAGTCGCCTACGCCGCAAGCTCGGCGCGGCAGGTGAACGCTGGGTCATCAACGAGTGGGGAGTCGGCTACCGACTGATCTGAGCCGCAGGGCGAGCGGGCTCGGATAGGCGGCTCACACTGGCTGGCCGACCGAGCCATCGGTGCTCGACTGCTGTTGGTGGTGCGGCAGGACGACCTCTGCCGCCTCAGTCGGCGCCACGTCCGGAGCGCTCGCTTGAGGGATACCGCAGAAGCGCGAAGTCCCCTCGGCTGAGACGCAACTGCCTTTAGCTCGCCGGGTAGATCATCATCGACGCCTACAACTTCGGCTGGGTCGCCGCATTCCGGGCAATCCGAATTGACCGCCAACTGCGAGCGCTCAGGCCACTGTGCTCGTGCTCGTCCAAACGGGAGCGCGAGTGCGGGGATCGTGGCTGCCCGCTCGGGCCAGCGAAGCAGGAGTGATCGCCACTCGCTCGATCTCCGGTCTTATCCTGTGACCGCGTCTCCTCGACGAGCGATCGCCGCTGGACGACCATGCTTACAAGCATCGCGAGGATCTAATCGACGCTTGCCTCGCCGCATGGACCGATGCGTTCTGGACTTAATGCGGCGCGGACAGATGCCAGGTGCTCGGCGAGCACGACGTACTCGCCGACGACCGCGGCCAGCGGGGGACTATCATCGCACCGGCGCGACCCCTCACAGCTCCCGAGCGCGTAGCCGGCAACCAGCGCATGATCAAGCGCAGGTGCGGCGACCATTGCGCCCCGCCATCTTGGGCATACTGAGACTAATGAGCGGCTCGCGTGCGCATAAGCCGGTTCGTCTAGGGATGCACGGCGACAAGTCTGTGTTTGAGCAGGCCGCTGGGCTACACGAGCCAGTTACCGGCATGGCCGTCGTCGGGTCTTCCGGTGGCGACGACCCGGAGGTCATGTTCGAAGAGCATGGTCGGGATGCGACGTGCGATTACTTCGAGATCCTGGTCGACAAGGAGCTCGACGAGAGTATCGGTGAGACTGAGGCCAGGCCCGAAACCCGCGAGCGGATGAGCAGCTCGGATGAGCGCATTGCATGGACAGCGATGCGCGCCGCCTTCCTCACAGAGCAGCCTGCGTTCGTTAACCAAATGATCCGCGAGTTGAAGCAAGCACTGGAGCCAAACGGAGGCGCGGTGACCTTGATCCAGGTCTCCCCTCGCTTCCAAAGAAGGATGGCCATCATTCGCATGCTTCATACAGCACAGGCCCAACCCGAGCGTCCCTTTGCGGAAATCCTCGGCGGCCCATATCCACTTCAGCACCACGCGAGTGGCGTGGACATTTTCCCGGCATATCTGTACCTACCACTCGTGCTGATGGCCTCCCCGTTCTCCAGGGGGTTTGTGGCTAGTCGGGCAATCTTGGAGGTAACGAGGACGCTACTTGTCGTTGTGCTGATCAACCGGAAGACGGGCGTTCCCATGAAGGACGCTGACGTGACCTGGCTACAGGTGTATAACGATGCCCTTCCCGACCTTCGAGAGACGGACGGCGAAGGTACTACTTGGCTGCGAAGGACGAACCACCACGCTGCCGATCTTGACGGCCCGGAGCTTATCCGTTGGTGGACAAGGCAGCTCAATGCGCTTTTCACGGAGGCGACAGACCTTGGGCGATTCCGGGGTGATGTCGGACAGTTCGACGCCGGCAAAGCTTACCGCGAGCTCCGATCGCTCGACCGCATCATCAGTAACTGCGTCCGGATCCAGACGCATCCGAGTGATCACGTGATACGGGTGGGCCTGGCCTTTGAGTTCTTCGACCTCCTGCCGAACATCCTAGATCGCGAGGTCAGTGTCGATCACATTTGGGAGAAGCTCGCCAATCCCAAGACAGCGAGCAAGATCCTCAATGCGGCCTTCGCAAACACACCCGTCGAGATCAAGCAAATGCTCCGAAAGCGGGCGGACGAGGTGCTGTCGGTCCTTCGCCGGGAGACACTCGAGCACATCATGCCCGGCCGCCGCGCGAAGGGCAAAGTCACACTTGGAACTGGCGGTAGGCCACCACTACAAGAGGACGTATTCATCGCGAAGCTACTTCACCAGTTGCGTAACACGCATCACGGCTATGAGCTTGGCGAGCCACGCCAGCGCGAGGTGATCAATATCCACACCGGACACATAAGCCAGGCATTCCCCGAGCTCGTCGTCCTCTATGTGATCGCCATCCTCGCCCAGCCGGACGAGGCGCTAGCAGGCAACTGGTTCTAGGCCAACATCGAGACCAGAGTCAATCGCCTTGTGGGACGAGCGAAACGTAGGGTGAGTATTCCATGCGGCCGTCCGTCGCTTGGACTACGCTGGCAAGTCGCTCGATGGAGATTCGACAAATCACCCTTGACCGCTTCCGGCGCTTCCGCCACTTTGTGTGGCACCCGCAGCCTGGAATGAATTGTCTGATCGGCCCTGGTGATGGCGGCAAGACTACGCAGGTCAAGCCGACGCCCGCCGATTAGCTGCAAGCTGGCCTCGTCGCCAGAGACGCGGTCTCCACGGCCTTACATCCCAGGAGGCATTTTGAGGTCCTGCATCCCCCTGTCGGACCAGTCGTGGGCTATCTTGGCGTTGTTTGCTGCTATCAGCTTGGCCATCGCGTCTACGAGAAGGTCGAGCAGTTCTTCCGTCTCTTCCGACTCCCAGTAGAAGCTCGTTGACGCGGCGTGGCGCCGCAACTCCGCCTCTAGAAACCGGCGCGCCTCCGCCCCCGTGAAGCCATAGTCCGCCATCAGTCGGGCTCATGCTCGTAATCATCCGCGATGCGCTTCATTGCCGCGTCAAGCTCCGCGATCGCCGCCTCCGCCGCCTTGTCCAGCCCGCGTTCCGCCTCCCCGAGCTTCATTGCTGCGTCGCGCACGGCCTCGTCCGCCTCCCAGAGGGTTACGAACGCCTCCTGCTCCGGTGTGGGAGTCTCGGGCACGCTCGTCAGCGGGGACACGTCCTTGTGAGGGCTGGAAGGGCCAGGGTGCACGCGGAAAACCCTCGCCTCGCGTACTCCGTGACGGTACAGCGCCTCAAACTCGCGCCTAAGCTGGCCCGGATAGTCAGGAGCGAAGCCTGACTGCTCCACGATCGCGTCGCCGCGCTCATCAAAGGTGGTTTGCGTGGCTTTGAGGGCTAGGTTGAAAACGTCCGTGGCTCCTTCCACGCGCTCCAACGCTTCGCGGACGCTCGCGCTCGCCGTCGTGTTCGCGCGCCCGTCGTCCACGAACTCGCGCCAGATGATGAGGATGGGCCCGTCACGCGGCCATTGATCGTCGGAGCGCTCGCGGCGTACGCCGATGCTTAGGTGGTGGTCCTCACCGATAGCGCGTCGCAATGCGATTAGCTCCTCGCGGATCGGCGTGTAGACCTTTGCCTTGCGCCGGATTTCGGAGAGGGCCTTACGGCGTCGGCCTTCAAGCCGGACGCTCCCGTAATACAAGCCGACGGCACCGCCGAAGCTGCCAAGCAGAGCCGCGCCTACGGCCACTGCAGCGGTCACCCACCATTGCTCGCCGCTCGCGATGTGGACCACGATCGGGGCTGCTTGCTGCGCGAGGATGAGCGGGTCAGAGCCTATCAACACCGGGAATGCTTGCACGAGACCTAGACACCTCCGATACGACCGAGCCGATCGCCAAGATGTCCGTCTGATGCGCGTCCAGCCCCCCAGATACCTCCCAACGACCCCTCACGAGGCGGCCTCATGACCGTACGTCTCGAGTGGGACGGGAAGCCCGAGCGGGTCGAGCGCATCCACCTCCCGTTCCAGACCGTCGAGACCATCAACGAGTCCCGGGCGACTCGCGAGCGAGACACGGGTGCCCTATTCGGCAGTGACCCGCCTCTGGCAGCTGGGCGGAACTTGCTGATCTGGGGCGATAACAAGCTGGTGATGAGCAGCTTGCTTGATGAGTATGCCGGTAAGGTAAACCTCGTTTACATCGATCCGCCGTTCGATACGGGGACCGACTTCTCACATCGTGTCGCGATCGGCGACACGGCGTTGACGAAGCTGCCGTCAATCCTCGAGGAGCATGCGTATCGAGACACGTGGGGGATGGGACGTGACTCGTATCTGACCATGCTCTATGAGCGGCTCGTGCTGATTCACGAGCTCTTGGCCGACAACGGGCTCATCTTCGTACACATAGGACCTGGTGTAACGCATCTTGTCCGCGGATTGCTGGACGAGATCTTTGGCGCAGATCGGTTCCGGAATGAGGTTGTCTGGAAGCGAACGTCGGCGCATAGCGATGCGCATACACTCGGGGGAATCCACGAGTCGATTCTCGTCTACAGCAAGGGCGACGACTGGAAGTGGCAGGACATCTATGTGCCGTATGAAGACTGGTACGTGGAGCAGTATTACCGCTACAAAGACGAAGATGGGCGCAAGTTCATGTCAGGCGATCTCGGCGCCGCTGGACTCTCAGGTGGAGGATACGACTACGTCTGGAAGGGCATCCGTCGTGTGTGGCGTGTGCCGGAGCAGACGATGGAGCGGCTTGATGCCGAGAACCGGATCTTCTACACAAAGAACGGCGTCCCACGAATCAAGCGCTATCTCGACGAGTCGAAGGGTCAGGCACTCGGGGATCTCTGGACGGACATTCTCCCCGTCGTGTCTTGGTCAAAGGAGCGCGTTGGCTACGACACCCAGAAGCCCGAGGCTCTCATCGAGCGCATCATCACACTGGCAAGTGATCCTGGCGACATCGTTGCTGATTTCTTCGTTGGTTCGGGTACGACGCCGGCAGTTGCCGAGAAGCTTGGGCGCCGCTGGATTGCTTGCGATCTCGGCCGCTTCTCCATCCACACGTCCCGGAAGCGCCTCCTGAATGTTCCTGATTGTCGCCCGTTCGACATCAAGAACCTGGGTGCGTACGAGCGTCAGCGCTGGCAGATCGAGTCAGGAAACGGCGCGTTGCGCGCGTACCTCGACACGATTTTGGCTTTCTACAATGCCGAGCCTGTCGAGGGATTTATCCACCTCCACGGCCGCAAGGCCGAGCGAATGGTCCATGTCGGCGCAACTGATGCTCCGGTCACAATCGATGAGACCGAGGACGTCATTGATGAGATGGCCGACAACGGGATCGAGGCATGCGACCTGCTCGGCTGGGAGTGGGAGATGGGTCTCCACGACACGATCACCGAGCGGGCACGAAGGCGCGGCCTCGACTTGCGTCCGCGCCAGATCCCGCGCGAGGTGATGGAGCGCCAGATCTCCGAAGCCGACGCCGTGAGGTTCTTTGAGCTGGCTTTCGTCGATCTCGACGTGCGCCGCAAAGGGCACGAGGCATGCGTGGTGCTCAAGGACTTCGCGATCCCAAGCGAGGATCTCATTCCACAGAAAGTACGTGAGAGCATCGCGTCGTGGTCGGATCTCATCGACTACTGGTCGGTGGACTTCGACTTCAGCGACGAGGTGTTTCACAACGAGTGGCAGGCCTACCGCACACGCGAAGACCCCACGCTTGCAACACAGAGCGACTGGCACGAGTATCCGAAGGCCGGCAGCTACGCCATCGTCGTGAAGATCATTGACATCTTCGGCAACGACACGACCAAGTTGGCCGAGGTTCGCATCAAATGAGCCCGGAGGAGCCCCCGGCTCCGGCGAGTGACCCGTACGCCCTTCCCGAACGGCGCAAGCCCAGCGAAGGCACCTACGCAGTGAACGGAGTGCGAGCGCATGTCGATGCCTGGCGCGCACAGGGGTATCCGAAAGCCTCGGTGACTTCTCGGCGACTGCTGGGTTTTTGGTTCGCTGATGAGCATCGCTCCGATGACGGTCAGCCATTTCGCTTCTATTTCTGCCAGCGCGAGGCCGTTGAGACGTTCATCTACTTGACAGAGATCGAGCCGGTTCGTGCGTTGGCTGACCTCCTTGAGTACGCCGATCACGGGATGACGCTCCAGCCAGGTGAAACCAAGCGCCAGCGATTGGCGATGAAGATGGCGACGGGCTCGGGCAAGACGATGGCGATGAGCCTGTGCGTCGTCTGGTCCTACTTCCATGCGCTCTATGAGTCCGACTCTCCAATGACTACCTCGTTCCTCGTGATTGCACCGAACCTGATTGTGTTCGAGCGCTTGAAGTCCGACTTCGGCGACGGAGCGACTTTTCGTCGCGACCCCTTGGTCCCGCCTGAGTGGACGCATGACTTCGACCTCGCCGTGCTCTTGCAGGACGATCCGTCCCCGGTGACCGCACGCGGCGTCCTGTACCTCACGAATATCCAGCGGCTGTACGAGCCGTCCACGGCACGCGGCAAGAACAAAGCGGCTCCCAATCCGGTGGAGGCGATGGTCGGGCCCCGCGTCAACCGCGATGTCGACGCATCCTCCGCCGAGCGCCTCTTCGATGCCATCTCAGAGCGCCAGCGGGTGATGGTTGTCAACGATGAGGCTCATCACGTCCACGACGAGAAACTCACTTGGAATCAGACGATCGAGAGGCTGCACGCCGAGTTGAGAAAACGAGCACCGGACGACCCTGGCGCAGGCGTCGTGTCGCAGCTCGACTTCTCTGCCACTCCGAAGTACGAGAAGGGCGGTGTCTTCCGTCACGTAGTGGTCGACTATCCGCTGGCTCAGGCCGTCACTGACGGGATCGTCAAGACGCCGATTATCGGAGAGGTCAAGGGCGCTGAGGTCGAGCTCGGGGATACTTCCTTTCAGCGCAACCGCCAGTGGCTTGATGTCGCTGTAGGCCGATGGAGGATGTTCCAGGAGACGCTCTCACCGGCGGGGAAGCGGCCGGTCCTCTTTGTGATGTGCGAGAACACGCTTGCTGCTGATGAGGCGGGCGACTATCTGCGCCAGCTTCCAGACTTCTCCGGCGACCGGCTGCTCGTCATCCACACCACCCGCTCGGGTGAGATCACCAAGGACGACCTCGATCTGGCGCGGCGCGCAGCACGGGACGTGGACGGACCCGATAGCCCCATCCGATGCATCGTCAGCGTTCTCATGCTGCGTGAGGGCTGGGACGTCCGCAACGTGTGCGTGATTGTGACGCTCCGCGCGCTCACCGCCGCGAACAAGATCCTCCCCGAGCAGGCCCTCGGGCGTGGCTTGCGCCGGATGACCCCGCCCGGCTCAGGCTTCGACGAGCGCGTGGTCGTGATCGAGCACGAAGCCTTCCGCCACCTATGGAGCACAGAGCTCGACGGGGGCCTCGTCGTCGAGCGCGAGGACGCCGACAAGATCAAGCCCGGAGCACTGACGATCTTTGCCGACGAGGCCAAGCGCCGCTTTGACATCGTCATCCCGCAGCTCACGCGTGCTCTGGCTCGCTCAGACAGTGCCCTGAGCCAGCTAAATCCAAGCGACGTGCCCGATCCGAAGCATCGACTCGCGGTACCCGACGTGCAGCCAGACGAGTACGTGCAGTACCGCGGCATGCACCTGATCGACAAGGGCGTCATCGAGGAGTACGAGTTCCTCGTTCCCTACGCAGAGGACCCTTCCGGTGTGATCACTTACTACACCCGCAGCGTTGCCAAGGCAGCTGGCGTCGACCGGCTCTCTGGTGCCTTCGCCACGCTCGCGCCGATGGTCCGCGACTACCTCAAGACCCGCGTGTTCGAGCAGTCCGTCGAGCTGGACGACAAGGTTGTCCTGCGCCGACTGGCAGAGAACGATGCCCAAAAGCTCGTTGAGAACGCATTTGGCGAGGCGATCCGTGCGCTGGCGATCGTCGAGCGCGAACCAACGATCACCGAGAACGCCTTCCGGCTCTCCCAGACCCCGCCGTTCCCCTGGTCTCGCCAGACAGTCGAGGGCAAGCGCACGATCTTCAACCTCACACCCGTCGACAACGCCCTGGAGGGCCGCTTCGCACAGTTCCTTGACCGGGCGACCGACGTCACCGCCTGGGCGAAGCTCACGATGAACAGTCGCTTCGCGCTGGAGTACATCTCCAAGGCGGGCGCCCTGCGCTACTACTACCCCGACTTCGTATTGCGGCTGGTCGATGACAGCTGCCTGATCATCGAGACCAAGGGCCAAGAAGATCTCGACGTCGCTCTCAAGGACCGCCGCGCCCGGCGCTGGTGCGAGGACGCAACACGCCTCGCGGGCCGTGAATGGGCCTACGAGAAGGTCGGCCAAGCGACCTTTGACGCCTACACCGGACAGGATTTCGACGGTCTACGACGCTTCATCGCCGCAGGCGACAAGAGCAAGTCATAGCGTGGCGCGAGAGTGCCGTCCCAAGTCGGTGGGAAGATAGCTCCTAAGCTCTCAGGGAGGGGCCGTGATCCATGCCACCACCTACCGACACCCAGATCGATCTCTTTGCGTGGGCTCGCGAGCTCGAGCAGGAGAACGAGCGAATCGCCAAGGTCAACGATGAGCGGGCACGACGCCGCGGATACCTGGTGTTTGCGACCGACCCCGCCGTCTCTCCGGAAGACCCGAGCTACTGCGAGATCTATGCCACCGAGGCAAGAACTCCCAACCAGGCGGCCAGCAAGATCCGCCCGCTGGCCGCAGGACGGCGCCTGCACGCCTATCTAGCCACCGGCAAGTACAAGCACGAGCTCGCAGACGCCCGCTGGGTCGCGTAGCCACGACCAATGGTCCTCCGGGCTCCTCGCTGACGCCGCAAGCCAGCTGCAATAGACGAAGGCAGCGCATCCAGGAAGCTCGCCGCGTAGGTCCGGCAAGGGGAGCGCGCGGGCCACCGCCTGCGCGGCGGCCGGGTGGGCTACAGTGGCGCCCGGCGATATGACAGATGACGAACTTGACGAGCTGATCCTCAGCCGCCTGAGAAACCGATGGGAGCAGGCCGCTCGCCTTGAGGTCAGCGCCGCGACTCAGAGCCCGGCCGACCTGGCGGCCTCGTTCAACGAGTCCGAGAGCCGCGTAGTGCCGCGCCTTGTGGCGCTGGCGAACGAAGGTAGGATCAAGGAGTCTACGGCGGCGCCGGAGCGCTGGATGATCGCCTGACGCCGCGCCTACGCCTACGCCTCCGACTCGCGGCCCTGGCCGTGGGCGTGAGACGTTCAAGACCAACCGCCCGCTCGTCCTCACCTACTTCCAGGCGCTCCTACGCGCCCAGCACGCCCCCGACCTGCGCAGCGCGATGGCCGCGGACTTCGACGCGCTCCGGGCGGCCATCACAACCGGGGTCGAGCAGCTTCAAGCAACACAGCCAAAGTCGCGGCGCCTTGACCCCGAGGTCTCCGCAACCCTCGTCATGGCCGTCTTTGACGGCTTGATAATGCAAGGGCTGCTCGACCCCAGCCGCCTCCCAACCGGCGAGGAAATCGCCGACACACTACGGCGCGCTGCCCTCCAGCACGCAGCACCCGCCAGCCGACGCCTCAAGAAGTCGGCAAGCGCCGTCGGTGACTGAGCTTCACGGGCGCCGGGCTATACCGAGAATGTGTGGGTCCGGCGGGAGAAACGGCGCGGGGCTGAATGGGAAGCGGTCGCACGTCTCAATCACAAACCCGGCCTGCTCGATCCCCGTCTTCGTGTCGCGCGCCAGGTGACAGCCGCCAGCGACGTGAGGCCAAAAAGTAGCGTCGGCGAAGCGCTGATAGCGCGCCTCCCACTTGGAGTGCCCGACTACGTGCTCGTAGAAGCGCAGCTCGCCGCCTGGACGGATGACACGGAACAGCTCCGCGAGCGCTCGCTGCTGGTCAGGCACGGTGCAGAGAACGAGCGCGGCGATACCGGCGTCGTAGGACCCAGGCTCGCCGGGGAGCCGATCGGCTCCCCCGTCCGCGACCGAGACGGAGACCGGCGCCTGCGCCGCCGCGCGCTTGGCGCGCTCGCGCAGATAGGGCTCGGGCTCGACAGCAATGACTTCGCTGACGGTCGTTGGGTAGTGCGCGAAGTTCGCGCCGCTACCGGCACCGACCTCGATCGCTCGGCCGCTCAAGCCAGCGAGCAGCCTTTTGCGGTGCTCGGCGCCGCCGCGACGCTCACCCATCTCCGCGACCTTCTCGTAGATACGAGCAAAGACCGGATGGCTGTGGGCTTTCTCGACCGGCTGGGCCGTCTGTGAGGTGAGCTCAGACACGCTCTACGACCCGGTGCTCGGCGTTTGTATCCGGTGTGCTCTGCTCGGCCTCGGCGGGCTGCTTGGTGCCCACCGGCAGGCGGGTCGAGTGGCGGGCCATCCGGCCGATTGCTCGGTGCGCTTCCCTGGCAGCCTAGTCAGCACCCAGGAGATGCCTCCCATAGCCGCCATCCCCGACGGGCACAGCAACATCAGAAGCGACATCAACTTTCCCGCTTTGTGGCCAGCGATCGGCTCGCGCGTCGGGCGAGGAGCCAGTAAGCCACCAGCCCTGCGGCTGCAAATGGAGCCGCACAGATCAACCCGCTCAGCAGATCGACGGTGCTAAGGCCGGTGCCGGTTGCCCGGTACACCGCCGCGGGGCCGCCGAAGCTGAACACCGATGCGAGGAACATGGCAGCGAACGACGCCGCGCCGACGAGCGAGACCGTGGCACGAGTGATGCTGAGTGTGGCGAGCTTTGGCTGAATGCCGGTCTCCAGTTGCGCGACACGAACGTCCAGCAGCTCGGAGCCTCCGATCGCAGCAACGCCCTCCATCTCGCTCCAGTCGGGGCCACGGACGACCTTCAGTAGTGCGCTTACGAGAGGCCGACGCCCACACGCTCTGACCGCTCGTCGGTCGGCGGCCAGCTCTCGACCCGCGAGATAGCGGGCGCGTAGAGAATCCAGCGCGGGCAAGAAGAAGAACGCGGCCGAGAGTGCCTGCACCAACACAACCTTCAACGGGTCGAGGTTGCATACGTGGTAGCGCTCGTGCTCAAGCACCGCCCGCAGCTCATCATCTGAGACGCCCTCAAGGAGCCCACCGCTGACCGCGACGCGGGGAGTCAGGACCCCGTAGGCGAAGGAGAACCGCTCAGGCGCATCGAGGAGAACCACGCGCCCACCCAACCCGACCTCTGATGCCGTCAGTGCCAGCTCGTCGGGCAGCTCAAGCGTCAGGCCACGCACACGGCGCGCAAGTCTGGAGGAGGCGACTATCTGTCGAACAATCGACCGGACTCCGAACCCCAGGCCAACCGCTACAAGGATGATGAAAAGGAGAACGGGCAACATCGCGCCGCCGCTGTCCAAGAGCCCAGCAATCCCGTCGTGAGAAATCCGCGCCAGAATGAGCGGCACGAGCACGCTCCCCACGGCGCCACAGAGCACATACATCCCCAGCAGCAGCGCGAGGACCATCAGGGCAAGGAAACTGCGGTTGGCGCTGTCGAGCCTCATGCGTCCTCCGCGAGTAGACCACGCAGACGGCGCAGCACACCGGGATCGGTGCGCGCCTCATCCACGAAATGCGCGACTGCCGCATCGCCGTAGGTGCGGATCACATCGCGTACCGCGATGCCGGCGGCGTCCGGGGCCGTCGCCTCATACACGTAGCTGCGACGCTCACCCTGGCGCGTCAGGACGTTCTTCGCCGCGAGCCGATTCATCACAGTCATTACGGTCGTGTACGCCAAAGGCTCGGGCCGCCGCTCGTTGAGCGTGTCCACGATTTCGCGAACTGACACCGGCCTGCTCGCGTCCCAGATGGCGTCCATGACCTCGGACTCAAGTGGAGCAAACCCACGGCTCGCGTTTCTTGGCCTTCCTGCCATGAGCGGGACTCTACTACATTCCCGTCGTGTATGCTCGGGCTATGAGCCGCCATGCCTACGGGCCGCTGCCGCCGGGTCCTCGCGCCCCAGCATCAGTCAACACGGCCCGTCTTGTCCAACGACCGTTGCAGTCGCTGCTCGGGTGGAGTGAGCGCTACGGAGATGTTTTCACCGTGCCGCTCCTCGTCTTTGGCGTAGGCGTCTACGTCTCAGATCCGAGCGCGATCCGCGAGATGCTGACTGGCGAGCAATCCGATCTTCATGCTGGCGAGGCCAACGCGCCCCTGTCGGCGGTGCTCGGCGAACGCTCGGTCCTGACCCTCGATGGACGCGAGCACTTGCGCCAGCGAAAGCTGTTGCTGCCGCCGTTTCAAGGGTCGGCCATCCAGAACTTCCGCACAATCATCCGCGATGTCGCCGCAGCCGACATCGGAAGCTGGAGGGAGGGCGAGCGTTTTGTCATGCGCGAGCGGATGCGGGCGCTCACCTTCGAGGTGATCGTCCGTGCCGTCTTTGGAGTAACTGACACAGAGCGCATCAAGCGGCTGCGTAGCACTCTCGTGTCCGTGCTCGATATGCAGGCCGTGCTCTTTCTGCCGAACATGCTGCGCCGCGATCTCGGTTCCTGGAGTCCGTGGGGCCAGTTTCAACGCCGCTTGGAGGCGGCGGACGCGCTGATCTACGAGGAGATCGCCCTTCGTCGCTCCGAGCCGGACCTTGACGACCGCACCGATGTTCTCTCGTTGCTGCTGCGCGCGCGCGACGAGGACGATGAGCCGATGACCGACGTCGAGCTTCGTGACGAGCTGATGACGCTGCTGCTCGCCGGTCACGAGACGACCGCTACCGGCCTCGCTTTCGCCTTCGACCTGTTGCTGCGCAATCCCCTCGTGCTTGACCGCTTGCGAGAAGAATTGACCGCCGGGAATGACACCTACCTCGACGCCGTTGTGACAGAGACGCTGCGGCTGCGGCCGGTGATCGACGCCAACGCTCGCACCCTCACCGAGCCCCGCACGATCGGCGGATGGGACCTCCCAGCCGGTATCCGTGTCTACCCGGCGATTGCTGTCGTTCATCTGCGCGAGGATCTCTACCCGCAGCCCCACGAGTTCCGTCCAGAGCGGTTCATCGACGGCGAGGCGGAGTCCTACGCGTGGCTGCCGTTTGGTGGCGGCATCCGTCGCTGCATCGGTGCGTCGCTCGCCCAGGCCGAGATGGCTGAGGTAATCCGCACCGTCGTCTCAAGCGTCGATCTCCAACCGACACGGCCCGATCGCGAACCCGTGGTGATGCGCGGTATCACGCTCGTCCCACAGCACGGTACGCCGGTCATCGTGGGACGCATCGACGGAAAGCGGCCACGGACTGTCGTTGGGGACTACCCCAACCGCAGGCCGCTGGGAGAGATCGTCAAGGGCTACGACCGAGTTGCCCGGCTCTACAGCACCCTGGAGCCGCTTTACCTGATCTTCCCGCCCGCCCGACGCAAGGCGGTCGCAGCACTCAACCTGAAAGCCGGCGACGTTGTTCTTGAGATCGGAGCTGGCACCGGGCGCAACCTGCCCTACCTGGTCGACGCGGTTGGCCCGAACGGCACCGTCATCGCCGTCGATGCCTCAGAGGGGATGCTGGCCGAGGCGCGCAAGCTCGTGGAGCGCCACGGCTGGTCAAACGTTCAGCTCCTCCGCCAGGACGCCTCTCAACTACAACTCGATCGCCTCGACGTTGACGCCGTGCTTTTCAGCCTCAGCTACTCGGTCATACCCGAACCCGGCCCCGCGCTGGCACGAGCCTGGAAGCTGCTGCGTCCCTCCGCTCGGCTCGTCGTGATGGACATGGGACTAACCGACCCCAGGCACCGCCGCGCGCTCGGTTTGATCGCCCGCCTTCTGGCCAAGCTCGCGCCAGGCGATCCCTACTCGCGCCCGTGGGACGATCTCGCTACCTATGGGCCAGTAACAACTGAGCGCTTCTTGCTGGGTCTCTACTACGTCTGCACAGTCCTGAAGACGGCGGAGCGATAAACAAGGGGACCGCCCGGAGCCCTGCTGCCGAGGCTGCTCAGCGAGCCAGTCATCGAGCATGGGGCGCGTCTAGTCGCGTCGCGCTGACGAGAGCGCCGCGATGAACGGCTCGCGGATCTCCGGGTCGCAATGCCGCTCCTCAAGCGCCCGCTTCTCCGAGTCCGGGTCATCGCCAGCCTGATAGTCCATCCCCGCGCCACACGCGAGCGGCAGCGACGAGAGACCATCCCATGCTGGGCCAGGGAGCGTCGCGTCGATCTCTACCCGCTGCCCTCCAAGAGTGACCGTCAGGTATCTGTGAACGTCTACAAGCCCGTCGTCGGGAACGGCCGCCGCGACGGAGGCGCCGAACAGCTCGCGCGCGCGACCCCGATCCAAGGTGTAGACGCGGTGGACGATCACGGGCTCGGTATCGGGGAAACGCTCGGTGAGGACGCGGGCAAGGAACATGTGCTTGGTGGAGCAGGTACCGCGCTGCTCGCGGAGCATCCCGTCAACCGTGCGGTCGCTCGGGCGCCCGTAGGGAATCGCGCGGACTGCCTCTACCAAGTCGACCAGCGTGGCGTCGAGAGCGACCACCGCCTCGCCGATGACGGCGATTGTCGAGCCACGGTCAGCGAGTGACATGGTGTCGTAGTCTCCCAGCATCGTGAACTGGAGGGCCTGGCACGAAGACCACGCGAACCCGGACTCGGCTCTCGGACGCCGGCTGGCCGTCATGCGAACACCGCCGGGGAATAAGAGATGCCCTCGACGTTGAGGTCTTCTGCTGTGGTGAGTGTCCTCGAGCGGCTGCATACCCGCGCAGATGATGAGGACGAGCTGGCCGCGCAGCGCGTCCGCGCGCGCGAGGCTGAAACTGGCGCGCGGTTGCCGCAAGCGCAGAGATACGAGCTGTATGGCCAGGCGCCGCTGGCGATCACCCGCGAGGTCGGGCAACTGCTCTATCTCCTCGCGCTGAGCGGGCGAGCACAGCGGATTGTCGAGTTCGGCTGCTCGCTGGGCGTGTCGAGCATCTATCTCGCATCGGCGCTCCGCGACCGCGGCGGTGGAACGCTCGTCACGAGCGAGTGCGATGAGCGCAAGGTCGGACTCGCAAGGCAGAATCTGGCCGATGCCGGCCTAGCTGATCTCGTCGAGCTGCGCGCCGGCGATGCTCTGCATACCATCGCGGACATCGCATGGCCGATCGACCTTGTGTTCCTCGATGGTCGCAACGATCTCTACCTGCCGATCCTTCGTCTGCTCGAACCGCATCTATCGCCGCTTGCGATGGTCGTCGCCGACCTCAGCGCCGAGGACCCTGACCTGATCGCGTACCTGGAGCATGTCCGTGATCGGACTGGCTACTTCTCGATGACCGTCCCGCTCGATGATGGCGTTGAGCTTTCGACGCGCGAAAGGACAGACGGCGGTGAGTGATCGGCGACTGCTGTTCTTCGGTGACTCCCTCGTCGCCGGCGTGGGTGATCCGACCGGCCGAGGCTGGGTCGGGCGCGTGGTCGCCGCGTCATTCGAGAACGGGTTGCCGTTGACTGGATACAACCTCGGCGTCAGAGGGGAGACCTCAGAGCAGGTCGCGGGACGCTGGCGCGACGAGGCGCTGCCACGATTGTTGCCAGAAGCCGATGCGAGGATCGTTGTGTCGTTCGGTGCCAACGACACCACCGTCGAGTATGGTCGGATGCGGGTAGCGCGCGAGCGCTCTTGCGCGGCGCTGGCAGGCATCCTCGACGGTGTCGGGGCACTCGGCCTAGTCTCTCTGGTGATCGGGCCGGCGCCGGTTGACGATCCTCAGCAGAACGAGCGCATCCAGGCGCTGTCCGCTTCGTTCTCGGACGTTTGCTCCAACGCCGATGTTTGCTTCATCGGCGTCGTCGAGCAATTGCTCGACGCTCCCATCTGGATGACGCAGGTGATGGCAGGCGATGGCGCTCACCCAGCGGCAGAGGGGTATGACGCACTCGCCGGCCTCATCCTGGCCGCGGGCTGGACGGACTGGCTACGCGCCGAGCGCTCGAAGCTGCTCGGCGTACCCGCGAGCGACCAGCCGTTCGTCGGTGATCCCGAGGCGCTCGCGCAGCGTCTGGACTAGCGCGTACTTCTCAGCCAGGTCGGAGCCAGGTGGGGCCACCGCCTCGATCTCGATGAAGCTCCCTAGCCGCTCAACGATGTCGAGGTGGATGCGGACCTGGCGCCAGAGGAACAGCCGCCGGGTCTTGCAGACCACTACGGTTGTGCCAATCGCGGCCGTCAGCGCGGCGCGCAGCGCTTCGGCGTCGTCGATCTCGGCGATGCGATACCGACTCTCGCGCTGCTGCGGCTCACTGGCGCGCTCGAACTGGATCAGATGAGGTCGGCCGGGTTGCTCCTCGCGCAGCTTCAGCCCGCCACGCGGCACCGCGAAATAGGTGTCGCGCTGTCGAATCTCTCCGTGGTCCTGCGCGCCAAGCGTGCGGCAGACCGCCAACGAGCCGGAGGGGTCCGGGTCGCTTGCCTTGCACTCGATGTTCCGCCGCGGCGCGCTCACTTCTCGAATTGTGCCGCCCGTCATGTACGAGCTTCAATCGCCTTGAGTTGGGCGCGCACCTTGCCTGCGTAGGGGACCAGTGTGGGATCGTGAACTTCGTTTCGGTCGTGGTAGGCGAAGTAGCGCGGCGCGAGACGCGAGCTACCATGCCGAGCTGTCTTCTGCTCGAACTCCTGCCGCGAGCGGACGGCGTAATGGTTGAGCCGTAGGCGCCCCACCGAAACCTGCTTGACCGAGGACCGACGGATCGCATAGGGGTCCGTCTCGATCAGTGGCAGCCGTGAGAGGCCGCGCCGCATCCGTCGCGCCCACGGATCGACGCTTATCACTCGCACCGGCTCGTGGCCCTCTGTAACGGCGAGCGCTCCGTCGGCATACTCGAAGAAGTGCGGCCCAATCGGCCGCACGGCGCGCGTCGGGTCCACGATGCTCTTGATGCGCCGGTTACGGACCCATTGCATCCTCGCGCGCTTCACGAAGCTCTCGATCACCAGGCCGTCCGGCTTGGCCATGAGGCCCGACGAGCCGTAGACCTGCCAGTTGACAACGACACCGGGATACTCCTCATACTCCCCGAGCATGTCGGGCAGTGGCGTCGGCCCTGGCGAGAACAGGAACTCGTCAAGGTCGATAAACGCCAGCCAGCGTGTGCAACCTCGGGCTCGCTCCAGAGCATCAGCGTAGGCCCAGCCCTGGCCGCCCTGTCCCAGCGGGATCGAACAGTCTGAGATCGACACGACGCCCGCGCGAACCCACGGCTCAAGAACCTCCCTGCCGCCATCGGTGCTGAGGTTGTCGTACAGGAAGAACCGCTCGACCCCGACGAGCCGATGGAACTCGATCCACTCGGGCAGATACGGCGCCTCGTCCTTGAAGATGGCGCAGATCGAAAGGTAGGCCAGCGTCATCCGCGGACACGATACTTGGCGCCGCTTGCTCAACATTGACAGCGGGACGGGCGAATAAGCTGCGGCCCAATGCCTGAGCCTCCGCCCCCGCTTAGCGCCCGCATCTACGAGTGTGCCCGTCTCACGGGCGAGTTTCGGCTGCGCTCAGGCACGGTGAGCGAGGAATACTTCGACAAGTACCTATTCGAGTCAGACCCGCACCTGCTGCGCGAGATCGCCGAGGAGTTGGTCGGGCTGTTGCCCGCCGATGTGGATGTGCTCGCCGGACTTGAGCTGGGCGGCGTGCCCCTCGCCGTCGTCGCCTCCCAGGTGTGCGGCCTGCCGGCCGTATTCGTCCGGAAGACCGCCAAGACCTACGGGACCTGTCGCCTCGCGGAGGGCGGCGAGATCGCAGCTCGTCGGGTCGCCGTGATCGAGGACGTCGTGACCACTGGCGGGCAGGTCATCGAGTCGTGCCGGGAGCTGCGAGCGCGAGAGGCCGATATCTCGTCGGTGTTGTGCGTGATCGACCGCGAGGCCGGCGGCCGGGAGAACCTCGCCGCCGAGGATCTTGAGTTGCGCTCGCTATTCACGATGAGCCAACTTCGAGACGCTGGATGCCAATGAGCGTCGAGGTCCGTCCCGTCCGCACCCGACGCGAGCTGAACACGTTTATCAAGCTCCCCTGGCGGATTTATCGCAACGAGCCCAAGTGGGTCGCGCCGCTCTTGATGGACTTGAAGAAGCGCCTCGATCAGGACAAGAACCCGTTTTTCAAGCACGCGCAGGCGCAGTATTTCCTCGCCTATCGCGCCGGGCAGCCGGTTGGGCGCGTCAGCGCGCACATCGATCAGAACTTCAACGAGTTTCAGGGCAATGAGTGGGGGCTGTTCGGGTGGTTTGAGTGCGAGGACGATCCCGAGGCGGCGTGCGCGCTGCTGGACGCCGCCGCAGACTGGCTGCGCGAGCGCGGCCGGGACCGCATGGTCGGCCCGATGGACTTCACGACCAACGACGAGATTGGCGTGCTGATCGTCGGCCACGAGTACCGGCCGATCATCCTCTGTCCCTGGCATCACGCCTACTACCAGCGCCTGTTCGAGCGGGACGCCGGCATGGCGAAGGCGATGGACCTCTACATGTGGAGCCTGCACGTCACCGAACGCGAGCACGTCCACCCGGCGATCTGGCAGGCCGCCGACCGCCTCGAGGCCGAGCACGGAATCGTCTGCCGCCAGTTCCGAAAGCGCGATCTGCAACAGGAGGTCACACGCTTCCTCGAGGTCTACAACGCCTCGTGGGAGCGCAACTGGGGCTTCGTGCCACTCACCGAGGATGAGGTCCGCCACTACGCCAAAGACCTCAAACCCGTACTCGACGAGAACTGGGCGATGGTCGCCGAACACAAGGACACCGGCGAGGTCGTCGGCGCAGCCCTCACACTCCCGGACTTCAATCAGGTCTTGGCGAAGCTCGACGGACGGCTACTGCCCTTCGGCTGGCTCACAGCTCTGCGCGAGAAAAAGAAGATCGACGCGGTGCGCGTGTTTGCGCTCGGCGTCAAGCCCGCCTACCAGCACACCGGCGTCGCCGCCCGCTTCTACCAAATGCACTTCGACGCCGCCGAGCGCACCCCTCAGAAGGGCGGCGAGATGGGCTGGATACTGGAGACCAACACGCCGATGAATCGCGCGATGGAAGGCATGGGCGGCGAGATCAAGCGCCGCTACCGCGTCTACGAGCGCACGCTCTAGCGACGAACCGCTCCACACACATCTACCCGCCTCGTCGTCCCACGCGAGAACCGTTAAGGGTTCGAGGGTGCCGTTACAAGAGCAGATGATTAACGGTTTGCACCAGCTCGGGGGGAGGGTCCTGCTCGACGCCGAGCGCCCGCTGCATCCACGCGACGTCGTGCCATGCGCCGAGCTTCCAGCCGATCCGCCGGTAGACGCCGACCGGCTCGAAGCCCATCGCTCGGTGCAGGCCCGCGCTCGCCTCGTTCGGCAGCGTCATGCCCGCGACCGCCATCAGGTAGCCGCGAGCCACGAGCCGCTCGAACAGCGCCTCATACAGCGCTCGGCCCGAGCCGGTGCGTTGCCGACCCTGCTCAACGTAGACGCTGACCTCGCACGAGAAGCGATAGGCCGCTCGCGCTTGGTGCTGCCCGCCGTATGCGTAGCCAACGACGCGATCCTCAGCTTCGAGTACGACCCACGCGTGCTTGCTCATCGCCACCGCGATGCGCTCGGCGATCTGCGCGGGCGTCGGCGGCTCGCCCTCGAAGCTGACGGCCGTCTCGCGCACATAGGGCGCGTAGATCGCCGCGCACGCAGGCGCGTCGTCCTCGCTCGCATCTCTTACCGTCGCACCGGACACGTTCGGCCGTAGCATACGCGGGCGCGTGCGAGGCGTTCGTCTCTGAGTAGCCGCACGCCCCAGCGCATCTGGACCTGTGTTCGGTGCCGGGATAGACAAATGCAATCTACTCGGCGTTTCCGGCGGCACGATCAAGCTCGCGCCACTTGCCCAGGTCACAATCGGACGCGGTTCGAGGGGCAGCCAGGGCAGGCTGTAGAGTGCCCGGCCGCCCATGCACGAGCTCGTGATCTTCGACTGCGACGGCGTACTCGTTGACTCCGAGGTAATTTCCAACGAAGTGCTCGCCCGGATGCTTACGCGCGAGGGCTTGCCGACGACGCTCAGCGAGGCCCGCGGGGCCTGCCAGGGGCTCCTGCTCACCGACATCCGCGACCAAGCTGAGGCGAAGCTCGGCCGACCGCTGCCGCCCGGATGGCTCGCCGAATATGAGCGTGAGCGCGCCGAGGAGTTCCGCCGCTCGCTCAAAGCAGTGCCAGGCGCTGCTGAGGCAGTACAGCGGGTCAAGGCCGCCGGATTGAAGGTCTGCGTCGCTTCGCAAGGCGCATTGGCAAAGACACGACTGACGCTCGGGCTGACCGGCCTTCGAGAACTATTCCCCGCTGGCGCGCTGTTCTCGGCTTATGACGTTCCTCGCCCCAAGCCCGACCCCGCACTCTTCCGGCACGCTGCCGCGACGATGGGCGTTCAGCCGTCGGCTTGCACGGTCATTGAGGACACCCCGTCAGGAGTTACGGCTGCCGTTGCCGCCGGGATGCGAGCGATCGGTTACGCGGCGGACAGCGACGAGCACGCGCTTCGCAACGCCGGCGCCGAGATCATCCGATCGCTGGACAGGCTCCCAGAGTTCTTGGGCTTGCCCTGAACGTGAGAGCCGCCACGCCGCTCCGACTACCCAACGCAGCCTGCATTCAGCGCGTCGTCAGTCGCGTGTGTTGACTTCGGTCGCGTAGATTCCAGCTCATGCCGTCCGATTCCGCAACCGTCTCGCTCAATCGCAAGCGCGCCCTAATCCTGCTCGGGATCGCCACCGTCGCGTTCACTGTGATCCTCGAACTGATCGACCCCTCGCACGTCTCGCACGGGCCGACGATCCTCAACTTCGAGTTCGCCGGCAGCCAATCGCACGCGGCGCAGATCATGGCCGAATGGGGAGCGAAAGGCCGCAGCGCCGCGCATCTCTCGCTTCTGCTCGACTACGGCTACATGCTCTCCTACGGCCTGTTCTTCGCGCTCGCTGGCTTCGCCGTCCGCGACACAGCGCGAGCACGCGGCTGGACGCGCCTTGCCGCCATCGGCGTCGTCGTCCCATTCTTCGCGCTCGCTGCCGCGATGTTCGACGCGACCGAAAACGTCGCCCTCCTACTCACACTCGCCGGCAACGGCGGGAGCTTCGCTCCACCGTTCGCGGCCGTCTGCTCGGCCATCAAGTTCACGCTCATCAGCATCGCCATCATCTACGCACTCTGTGGTCTCACCCTTCGGCTCAGAGTCCGCCTCCTGCAGCCGAGCTAATCCATGAAGCGGGCGCTGCTGGCTGATCTCGACGACACGCTCGTGGTCGAGGAGCCAAAGGAGTTGCGCCGAGCCCAACGCGCCGAGGATTAGCTCGTCGACCGTTCCCCTTCCCCGAAGGAGCACCGCGCAGCTCGGACTCGGTCATCTAGCTCGACCTGCTCGGCCGCGTCCAGAGCACGACTGTGACCGTCCTGGCTGACGTACACCTCCAAGTCAGGCTCAGACCTCGCGGCGAGCACGTCAGCGATCCCCTTCAGCGTTGCGGCGGTGCCGACGGCAACATGCGGTCGCGCTGGGGTGGAGATCACGTACATACGAACACACGTTCTCATAAGCTGCGAGCGGGCGCAAGTGTCGAAGGAGGCAGACATCCACCCGTCGGCTGGCCCCTCTGCCGGCGGACCGCACGGAATACTTGGCGCACACCTGGCGCACATCTCGACGGGAAAGCGGGGGAATGGCGGGGTAGGGTCGGAACCCTGATAGGGCCTGTTTTGCCCGTGTTTACTGCCTTTTTGTGCCCGTCGCTGCCCGGCCGTACCCACCCCGCACCGTCTCGACAAGGCGGAGGTCACTGGTTCGAGCCCAGTATCGCCCATGAAAACCCAGTCCCAGACTAGAGGCGTTCTACACCAGTCCCGCTGGCGACGCCCCGATGTGGTGGGTGCTGCCAATGATTTGAGCATGGGAGCCATGCTACTCCCGCAGGCCTTGGGCTGAGCCGAGGGGCGCTCTATGCGTGAGCTAGGTCGCGACCCTCGCGCTTGACGACTCCAAGGCGGGCTCCCAGCGGAGCCAGCAGGGCGGCGAGTGTACTTGCGGTCGGGTTGGTCTGACCGCGCTCAATCCGCGAAACCTCCGCTTGGTTGATGCCAGAGGCAGCGGCGAGTTGCTTCTGCGTCAAGTGACGCTCCTTGCGTAGCTCGCGGACCTCGCGAGCCATTGCGAAGTGGGTGTTGAAGGCGTCCCAGCGCGCGACGGCCTCCGGGCCGCCGGTCTTCGCCTTCTTCTCGACCTCGCGGACGTAGTCATCGAACTTGGTAGGCATCACGGACTCTCTGATAAGTTGCCGGAACTCTTATGTAGTATACCGCATATTCTCAGGGTTTGGTCCGGCGCTTGCCCATCGCCTGCTCGTCCTTCCAGTGGGCCAGGCGTTGCTTTGCCCGCTTGATCTCCATGCTCTGGCGCTTGGTGCTTGGCTCCTTGCCCTTGTCGTATGCGGCAAGCAACAGGACGATCTTTTCACCGTGCGCGTGGCAGAAGACGCGCAGGAGGACGTTGCGGTGCGATGTGTCCAGGTTCGCCGGAACGGGCAGGCCGCGCTCACGCAAGATGGTGGCGGCGTCGTGGCGCACTCGGAACTCGAAGATGCCTGGCGCTCCTCGAGCCCACTTGCCCCACGACGACCCGCAAACCCCGATCCCCTCGTAGGCCAGGACGTTGCGCAATGCTGCGGCCAATGCCTGCTCCTTGACTTCGTCCAAGCCACGCAGGAAGTCGAGGACGGGCTCGCGGCCATCCTCTTCGTAGAACTCAAGAGTCCAGGCCGGACCGGCTTTTGCGGCGGTCAGTATGTAGCGTATTGTATGAGATGGGTCGGAAGGCTAGGGCGGCTGAGCATCCCTAGGGCCGTCACACGGGAACCCGAGCGACCGCATCTTAGTTTCGATCATCCGAATCCTGTAGAATACGCGGAGTCCAAACATAGATGCGGGGCGCGCTGCGCAAACAGCCGCCCCGCGTGGCACCGAGGAGGAACCCCTTCGGCGCTGAGACACCGTATCGAAACCTCTTACCAGGGGGGTGTTTTGGTCGCGTAGGCAGGCTTCTTGGTGCCTCCAACGACAAGGAGGAACCGATATGAGCACCATCACCCTTCCCGCCGGGATCGTAAGCCTCGTCCGCACAGCAGCAATCAGGGAGCTAGCCCGGATTCGTTGGTAGTGGCGCGGGGTGTGGTGGCGCGGGAGGGCTGAATCGTCCGCCTGGACGGGCAGGATTGTGTTTGCGAAGACCCAATCC
>Ga0208357_1000286_pt1 | contig 41382 bp, 34 predicted proteins | sample NGESurdeep092012_6_FD_184487 | JGI IMG/M metagenome (GOLD analysis project Ga0208357, IMG submission 184487) | Arctic peat soil microbial communities from Barrow, Alaska - NGEE Surface sample F52-2 deep-092012 (SPAdes) | ecosystem: Environmental > Terrestrial > Soil > Wetlands > Peat ...
CGGACGCGCTGTCGGCGGTACGAACCCAGCGGGCGGATCCGACGGGTGCGCCGGCTCATGCGGATGCCTGTGCTCGCGCTCCTGCTCATGCTCGCGATCGCCTCCGCTGAGCCCGCCCTCACCGGACAGCACGTTCCGCGCGCGATTGACAAGGTCTGACTCGACGAGCACGGAATAGCTGGTGGCCATGACCTGCGTCATCGACGTGTAGTCCCGCCGCCGCCTGTTGAGGGTGTATGAGGCCAGGCCGAACATCATGCCGAACCCGGCACCGATCAGTAGCGCCGCGATGATGAAACCAAGCGAGGTTGCCGGGGAGAAGATCACGAGCAGCAGCCCGAAGAACAACCCCAACCAGGCACCGGATGCCGCCCCCGCGATCGCGACGCGACCCCAGCTCAACTTGCCGGTCACCCTCTCGACGCTCTTCAGATCGCTGCCGATGATCGAGACACGATTCACCGGAAAATCCGCTCGCGCCAGCACGTCGACAGCCTGTTGCGCTTCGGGGTATGTCTGGTAGGTGGCGATGGCTTCGCCGCGGGGCAGTGTGGGAAACACTCCGCGTCGTCGGCCGTCCATTGGGCTCTGATTGCTCACGCCGCCATTGTCCCATGCTTCCAGGAGGCCCGGACTAAGGTTTAGTTGTGAGTGCCACCAGAGTCTTCGTTGCCCGATTGGCGGGGTGCACCGTCTTCGACCCCGCGGGCGACCGCGTGGGCAAAGTGCGCGACGTTCTGGTGGTCTACCGAAAGAACGATCCCCCTCGCGTTGTCGGGCTGATCGTCGAGATTCCGGGCAAACGACGGGTTTTCGTGTCGATCGGACGTGTGACCAGTTTCGGTAGCGGCCAAATCATCACGACGGGCCTGATCAACGTGCGTCGCTTCGAGCAGCGCGGCGGCGAAGTGCGGGTGATTGCCGAGATCCTCGGCCGCACAATCGTATTCAAAGACGGGTCGGGCAACGCGACGATCGAAGATGTCGCCATCGAGGCCACCCGGTCCGGCGAGTGGTCGATCGGGCAACTGTTCGTGCGCCGTCCGAAGACAAGCCCGTCGCCGTTCGCAAAGGGCGCGACCACGTTCACCACCTGGCCAGAAGTCACGGAGCAGACGACGCACGGACAGGCGCAGTCCGCTGAACAGCTCATCGCCACATACTCTGACCTGAAACCCGCCGATCTCGCGAACACCCTGCTCGACCTCCCCGTGCAACGCCGTCTCGAAGTCGCCGGTGAACTCCCCGACGACCGACTTGCGAATGCACTTGAAGAGATGCCGGAAGTCGAACAGGTTGCAATCATCGGCAAGCTGAACGACCAGCGCGCTGCCGACGTGCTCGACGAGATGCAGCCGGATGACGCTGCCGACCTGATCGCGCAGCTGTCCGACGAACGGCGCGAACACCTGCTGCAGCTCATGGAGCCTGAGGAAGCCGACGACGTGCGCATGCTGCTCAACTACGCGCCAGACACCGCGGGAGGCCTGATGACGACCGAGCCCGTCATCCTCTCCGCAGACGCGACAGTCGCCGAAGGTCTCGCTTTGATTCGCCGGGCGGAGCTGCCACCGGCGCTCGGTGCAGCCGTCTGCGTGACGCTGCCACCGTACGAACCGCCGACGGGCCGCTTCCTCGGAATGGTGCACTTTCAGCGAATGCTGCGGTATCCGCCGCACGAGCGGCTCGGCACCATCCTCGACCAAAGCCTCGAGCCGGTGACCGCAAACACCTCGGCGGCCGAGGTCTCCCGCATCCTGGCCAGCTACGACCTGGTCTCCGTGCCGGTCGTCGACGACAACCATCGGCTCGTCGGGGTGGTGACCATTGACGACATCCTCGACTACTTGCTCCCAGACGACTGGCGAAGTCACGACGAGAACGACGACGTGCGAAAACGCCAGCATACGGCGACAGACACGAGCAGCATTCCGATCAGCACAGGTTCAAGCAACACAGGACGGAGGATGAGCAATGGCACGAGCAGCTAAGGCCGATGCCCGACTGGACGCACCGAAGGGCCTGCGTTCCTCCGTCTTGCCGCGTCGCGCGCGGGATTCCAACGACACGTTCGGACGATTCACCGAATGGATCGCACGAGCCATGGGCACGCCGTGGTTCTTGTTGTTCCTGACCCTGTTCTGCATCCTGTGGATCAGCTGGAACACACTCGCCCCGACCCACCTGCGCTTCGACTCGGTCAGTCTCGGCTTCATCGCCTTGACCCTGGTCTTGTCGTTGCAGGCGTCGTATGCCGCGCCGCTGATCCTGTTGGCGCAGAACCGTCAAGACGACCGCGACCGCGTTCAGATCGAACAAGACCGCCAACGCGCCGAGCGCAACCTTGCCGACACCGAATACCTCGCACGGGAAGTGGTGGCGCTGCGCCTGGCCGTTCGCGATGTGGCTTCGAAGGATTTCATCCGCGCCGAACTTCGCGCCTTGCTCGAAGAACTCGACCGCGCCAAGGAGCCCGACACGGAGCCCGTGAGTGGTTGATCTGCAGGTCGAAGGGCGAGTTCGCGCTGCCCTCGCGCGGGTGATCGACCCTGAGATCCGCAAGCCAATCACCGAACTCGACATGGTCGGCTCCGTCGCCGTCGACCACGCCGGCCACGCCGTCGTGCAGATCAAACTCACGATCGTCGGATGCCCGGCTGCGCGCGCGATCGAGCGCGACGTGACGGCGGCTGTCCTCGAGACGCAGGGCGTCGCATCCGCTGAGATCGTCGTCGGTGTCATGACTCCGACCGAGCGTGCAGCGCTGACCGAGAAGTTGCGGGGCGGCAAGGCGGCGAGAACGATGCCCTTCGGTCCCGGGTCGCTGACCAGAGTTTTCGCAATCACAAGCGGAAAGGGCGGCGTCGGAAAGTCGACGCTAACCGCGAACCTGGCCGTCGCGCTGGCCGAACAGGGCCTTGCCGTCGGCGTGATCGATGCGGATGTCTACGGGTTCTCCATCCCCGGCATCCTCGGGCTCGTGCAGGACGGCGTCGCGGCCGCTCCGACACGAGTCGACGACATGATCCTGCCGCCGGTCGCGTACGGCGTGAAGGCGATCTCGATCGGCATGTTCCTCGACCCGGCGAAGGGCGCAAGCGGCTCCGCCGTCGCGTGGCGCGGTCCGATGCTGCACCGCACGTTGAACCAGTTCCTGACCGACGTGTACTTCGGCGATCTCGACGTGCTGCTGCTCGATCTGCCGCCGGGAACCGGTGACATGGCGATCTCCGTCGGACAGCTTTTGCCGAACGCCGAGGTCATCGTGATCACGACCCCGCAGCCGGCGGCGGCCGAGGTCGCAGAGCGCAGCGGCACCGTCGCTCGGCAGACCGGACAACAGCTATTCGGCGTCGTCGAGAACATGGCGGGGCTGCGCCAACCAGACGGCAGCGTGCTGGAGCTGTTCGGTTCCGGCGGCGGCGCCGAGGTCGCGTCGCGCTTGTCCGCCGGACAGGATGCGCCCGTGCCCTTGCTCGCGTCTGTGCCGTTCAGCGTCCGGCTGCGCGCCAGCGGCGACGAGGGCACACCGATTGTGCTCGAAGCCCCGCAGGATCCGGCGAGCATCGCCATCCGCTCAGTTGCTGAACGCATCGCGCATGAAGGGCGCGGCCTGGCGGGTCGCTCGCTAGGCATCGCGCCGGTGTGATCCTGCGGGTGCCCCGCCGTCAGCGTGGCTCGACCGAGCGGGCGAGCAGCTCGGTCAGCAGCCGCTCGGTCAGCGGATGCGGCAACGCTTCGACGAGAGCAAGGAACGGCGCCATCCGATCGGGAAGCCGCCCGTCGTCCGATTCTCCGATCAGCCCGAGCTGACGCAGCAGCGCGAATGCGCCCGCCGAGTCGAGCGGAGCGGCGTCGAACGCAGCCAGACCGGCCGCAAGCTCAAGCGGCAGCGCCGCCAGCACCTGCTCGGCCGTCACAGTCGGCACGCCGCGCACCTCATCAGCTGCAATTTGCAGCACAGCGCAGAGCTCGTCGAGGTGTTCCTCGGTCACCGGTGTGATCGTGAGGTGAGTGGTGGGCGGCAGCCGTGAGCCGTCGGCCTGGCCGAGCCCCGGCTGTTGCTGCAGGATCCACCCGTGAGCGCGCGCCTGGTCCGCCCAGTGATGCGGGTCGACCCTGCGCTCGGCCGGCACCGTCTCGTCCATCGCGACAGCGATCAGTGGGCCGACGGGGTCGCCGACCACACGCAGCCCGTCGATGGCGGCGATCGTCGCACGCAGCCGCCCCGTCGCCCGCGCGCACGCGCCGGCCAGTTCGGCGAAGCCTTCCGTGCCGAGCCGCTGAATGATCGCCCACGCCGCTGCGAGCGCTCCGGCCGATTTCGAGCCGAGCAACGTCGGATTCACCACCGGATAGCCCGGCCACCGGGTGGTCGCGAAATACTGCGCGCGCTGCCGATCCCGGCCGCGCTGCAGCAGCACGCTGACACCTTTCGGTGCGTAGCCATACTTGTGCAGATCGGCGGAGATGCTCGTCACGCCCGGCACGCGCAGATCCCAGGCGGGCACGTCGACCCCGGCCGCGTCAGGCCAGAACGGCAGGATCCAGCCGCCGATGCACGAATCAACATGGCAGGCGATTCCGGATGCTGCGCACGCCGCCGCGACCTCGACGATCGGGTCGAGCGCAGCGAACGGATACGACGGCGCAGAGACCACCACGAGCGCGACATCCGGGCCGAGCCTCGACGTCAGTGCAGCGGCGGGCAGCGTGCCGGTGGCGGGGTCGACGGCGACGAGGTCCAGGTCGAGTCCGAACAGGTGGGCGGCCTTCTGGAAGGCCGCGTGCACCGTCACGGGGGCCAACAGGCGAGGGCGACCGATCTGGCCTGCGGCAATCCAGACGTCGCGCGCCGTTTTGACAGCCAGAAAGCAGGATTCGGTGCCACCGGTCGTGACCGAGCCGACCACGTCGCTGTCTGCGTCGTCGCCTGCGTTGTCGCCGCCGAGCAATGTTCGCGCGAAGCCGACGACCTCGCGCTCGAGCACGGCGACGGACGTGAACGTGGTGGGATCAAGTCCGTTGACGGACTGCGTGGCGAGCGCTGCGGCAGCGGCGAGTTCGTCGAGGTCTGCGCGGCCCGAGTCGTAAACATACGAGAGCACGCGCCCGCCATGAGTTGGGGCATCCGCCCGCCGCAAGATGCGGAGCCGCTCGAGGATCTCGCTGGCCTCAGCGCCCATCGATGTCTCCCTTTCGCAAACGATACTTCAGTAACGGAATGAGGCTTGCAGCGATCAGCGCAGCGGGCACCACACTGAAACTCAGCACGATGCCGGTCACAGACTCCGCCGACTGTGTGACCGCGGCGGTGCCGGAGTGTGCCAAATAGCCGGTCGCAGCCAACACGATCGACAGCACCGTCGCGCCGAGCGCCATACCCGTGGTCTCCCCTGCCGTCCACATGCCGCCGAAGACTCCGGCACGGCCCGGGCCGTTGCTGAGGGCATCGTGGGAGATCACGTCCGGCAGCATCGCCATCGGCAGCGACTGCATGCCCGCATAGCCTGCTCCACAGAGTGCAACCGGCAGGTAGACCCACGGGCCCGGCGCCCAGATCAGCAGCACCATCAAGAGCGCCGCAAACCCGAACAGGATGCTGGCGAACAGGAACCCGCGCTCCTTGCCGATCCGGCGCGCGATCACGCCCCACAGCGGTGTCACCAGCAACGCCGGGCCGATCAGGGCGATGAACAAGAACGTCACGGCATCCTCGGAGTGCAGCACCCACGTCGCCACATAGTTCGCTCCTGCCAGCATCAGGCCGGTTGCCATCCCCTGCAGCAGAAACGCGAGCAGAAGTGCCCGGAACGGCTGCGACTGGCGCAGCGACCGGATGCCCTCGGCGTAGTGAGCGCGCAGCGACACCTTCGCTCGTGCCACCGTGCCTCGTGCCACCGTGCCTGACGTCGGCAACTGCTTCGATGCAACGAAGCTGGAGATCACCATGCCGACTCCGATCACAACGCCGGCCGCGACCGCCATGATGAAGTAGCCAAGATAGGGGTTGTCACCGCCGACCGAGCGCAGTGCCGGCCCACCCGCCCCAAACAGCAGGATCGCGAACGTCAACACGACGACGCGCCAGGTCAGCAGGCGCGTGCGCTGGTCGTAGCCATCGGAGAGCTCAGCGGGCAGAGCGATATACGGCACCTGGAACAGGCTGAATGCGGTTGCCGTGAGCAGGAATGCGACGAACACCCACAGGCCGGCCGCAAGCGGTGCGAGGCTGGCCGGCACGGCGAACGTCAGGATGAAGAACAGCGGCAGACTGATGCCTCCGAGCAACATCAGCCCACGGCGTGAACCGGTGTGCACCAATTGGCGATCGCTGCGCGCACCGATCAGTGGATCGATGATCACGTCCCAGATCTTCGCCGCCGTCACGAGGATCCCCGCCGCCAACGCCGCAACTCCGAGAGTGTCCGTGAGGTAGTACACCAATACCAGGCCGGGCAGGGTGGAGAACCCGCCCGTTCCGAGGGATCCGATCGCGTAGCGCGCGACGGTTCTGCGGGTGAGCACCCGCTCCATTACGGTCATTCGGGCAGCCTATCGAATCATTGCAAGCTCGACTGTCCTCCTGCCGGTGCGGTTCTTCGGCGTCATGGCAAAGGGGCGATATCCGGCGCATTATGGACGCCGGTGTCGAACCACCGCCCTGACAGGAGCAGAGATGAGTGCCTCATCCAACCTGACCGCGCGCGAAAGCGACTCATACTCACCGCCGCCTCCGGCCTTCGACCGACGCATCGAAATCCGGCCGCTGCAATCGACGTGACCGTGCCCGACTCGAGCAGGCCCGACCCGACCGGGCCTGCCGCACCAGGCGACGTCGTGCGAGCCGTCGCCGCCGCGCAGAAGCGAAGGTCCGCACCGTCGGCATCCCGTATCGGGTGCCGAATGCTCGTAGACCTCATGCCGCGCGAGAGCGAGCGCTCGGCCTGCTCGCACTGATGCTCTTCCAGCTTTCCCGAACCGAAGCGGCGGCGAGTGCGTATCGCGACGCCGAGGCGCTGGCACCGAACCCGGTCGAACGCCGCTATCTCCGGCTTCGCCGCGAGTCGCTGGGCCGCGGCTGACCGCATTCGTGCGATTGGGCCGGCGGCATTGACAGGTGACCATTTAGTCACCTATAGTTTCATGCATGGGCGATGCACTGGTGTTCAAGGCGCTGGCCGACGAGACCCGTCGTGATCTACTCGATTCGCTGTTCATGCGCGGAGGACAAACGCTGGGCGAACTGGTGGCCGAGCACGACGAGATGACCCGATTCGGCGTGATGAAGCATCTCAGGTTGCTCGAAGAGGCTGGCTTGGTGGTCATTGAACGCAGGGGGCGGGAGAAGCTGCACTATCTGAACCCCGTGCCGATCCGGCTCATCCACGACCGCTGGATCGACAAATACACGGAACGGCGCGCAGAAGCGCTGGCCGACTTGAAGAGCGAATTGGAGGAAGGATCATGAGGGAAGACTCCCCCGTTGTCGCGCCGCGACTGCGCGACGAAGACGTGGCAACGACGCGTCAACATGACACCACGCAGGTGTACCGAGTCGAAATTGCCGCACCGCCCGAGCGCATCTGGCAGGCGATCACCGACCCCGACTGGACCGCCCGCTACGGCTATGGAGGGCGCGCTCTGATCGAGCCGCGGGTCGGAGGGCGCTACCGTGTCGAGAAGCCACCGGGCCTGCGGGTCGCCGCGACTGAACTCGGTGCGGGTGGTTCGGTACCGGCGGCGGACATCATCATCGACGGCGTCGTCACTGCCTACGATCCGCCCGTGCTCCTGGCCGTGAAGATGCGTTTCCTGGTCGACCCGGATGCCGCCGTAGAACCGGCCACCGAGGTGAGCTATCAGATCAGGGGCCGGAAGAGCGGACGCTCACGCCTCACCATCACACACAACCTGCTCGGAGCCCCGCGCCTGGCCGCAGTGGTCAGCGGGAAACTCGAACACCTCGGCGCCGGCGGCGGCCACCCGCTCATGCTGCTCGATCTCAAGAGCCTTCTGGAAACAGGACTCAATCTGCGCGAGCAGCGAGAACGCCAGGAGCAATAATGCCGGCCCAGGAAGAACTTCCCGTTAAGACCACGCGCGACCTCACCCCGACTCCGATCGATCCACGCCGATGGCGAGCTCTCGGAGTGCTGGCAGCCATGCAGTTTCTGCTGGTCGTCGACCTCACCGTGGTCAACATCGCCTTGCCGCGAATCGGCACTGAACTCGATCTCGGTCCGGCGAATCTGGTCTGGGTCGTCGACGCATACGGTCTCACCGCGGGAGGTCTGCTGCTGCTCGGCGGACGGATCGCCGACCTCGCGGGCCGACGCAGGATGTTCTTCGCCGGGGTCGCGGTCTTCGCAGCGGGTTCTGCGTTGGCCGGGGTTGCACCGGCCGGTTGGGTCCTGATAACCGGCCGCGTCATCCAGGGGCTGGGTGACGCGATAGCCGCGCCCGCAGCACTCGCGCTCATTGTCGTGCTGTTCCCCGAGACCGCAGAGCGCGCGAAAGCGATCGGCATCTGGGGCGCGCTGGCCGGAATCGGCGGCGTGACCGGCACTGTCATCTCGGATGTGCTGACCGACCTGCTGAGCTGGCGACTCGTCTTTCTCATCGCCCTCCCTGTCGCCCTCGCCGTTCTTGCAGTGGGGCCCCGGCTCCTGTCAGAAAGTAGAATTCCGAGCACCACCAGGCCCGAATTCACCGGTGTGCTCGCCGGAACGGCCGGCCTTGCCGGGCTCATCTACGGGTTACTGAGGGCATCCGAGCATGCGTGGACCACGCCAGCGGTTCTTGTTCCCTTGGTTGCTGGAGCAGTGCTCCTGGCGTTGATGTTTCTCATCGAAGCTCGCAGCCGCAATCCACTGATCCCGCTCGTGTTCTTCGCCAACCGAACTCGGCTGACAGCCAACGCCGTGACGCTCGTGAATGCCGCCGCCTTCGGTTCGTTCTTGTTCATTCCGAGCCGGTACGTGCAACGGGTCCTGCACTACTCCCTACTGATCGCCGGGCTCGCCTACCTGCCGATTGGCCTTGCGATCGGGGCCGGCCTCGCGGCCGGATCGGCCATGATCCCCAAACTGGGTCTGCGCACGATTCTCGCTGCGGGGTGCGTCATCACCGCGCTCGGCTTGGGTTTGACGGTCGCACTCCTCGCCCCTGACGCTAATTATTGGTGGCAGGTCGCACCCAGCATGGCCTTGGTCGGCCTCGGGCAAGGCATGCTCATGCCCACCATGACGACTGCAGCACTTTCCGGCATCCGTGAACAGGATGCTGGACTCGGGTCGGGAGTGCAGACCACCATGACCCACATCGGCGGAGCCCTCGGCCTCGCAATCCTGGTCAGTATCGCAGTTCGGCATACGGCCGACGTCACTGTGGCAGGCACGCGACCGGCCGCAGGGGAACTCGCCGGCTACGGCCTCGCCCTGGGGATCGCCGCCGTCGGCATGCTCATCGCGGCGGTCGCCGCCACGGTACTCGTGCGCGGATCGGCGGTCGAGGCGGACTCGACGCGCGACGGCGAATCGAGTCGCTCAGGTGGCTTCTGAGTCGAATGGTGGTGCGATACCGGCGGCGGACACGAGCTCATCAACGCGATCGCCGGACGCCGCCCCACGGGATGCCGCGTCAGCAGAAGCGTCCGCAGCGGCTGCGGCCTCACCGGATGCCGCGTCGATCCCGGCGTCGGCGCCGGCCTCGGCGGCATCCGCGTCGACGGCAGCCGCAGGCGTTGCCTCTGGGTCGGGCCGCGTGATCCGCGGTTCGTCGTCGTCTTCCAGCAGGGCATCACGAATGATACGGCGCGGGTCGTATTGGCGCGGGTCGAGCTTCTTCCAGTCGACCTCGTCGAACTCGGAGCCCATTTCGTCGCGCATGCGGTCTTTGGCACTATTGGCCATGTTGCGCAGATTGCGCACCAATCTTGCCAGCTGCGCTGCGTAGTGCGGAAGCCGCTCCGGGCCGAGCAAAAAGACAGCGATCACCCCAATGATGAGCAGCTTGTCGAAGGTCAATCCCAGCACTAGTTCAGACTAACCTGTGTAGCCTGCGCGTTTGGCACGAGTCCTGCCTCTATCCTTAGCGCAGGGAGGCCGTATCGTCGTGTCAGACAAAGACAAGAACTGGAAATTTGCGAACGACATCATCGCAGAAAGCGAGGTGATCGCCAGGGCTCGGGTGCAGTCGCTCGAGTTGGGCATCACCCCGATCTCGCCCGCAATCGGTGCCCAGACGGCCGTCGTCGTCGCCGCGACCGGGGCCTCGAACGTGGTGGAAATCGGCACGGGGGTCGGTGTTTCCGGCCTGTGGCTGCTCACCGGCGGCACCCGGGCGATGCTGACGTCGATCGACTCCGAGTTGGACCACCAGCAGCACGCGCGCGTGAACTTCACCGAGGCGGGGATCGCCGCCAACCGCGTCCGCCTCATCACGGGCCGTGCGCTCGACGTGCTGCCGCGGATGAACGAGAACGTCTACGACATCGTCTTCGTCGACGCAGATCCGGCATCCGTAATCGAGTATGTCGAACACGGTCTACGCCTGGTGCGCCCGGGCGGAACGGTGCTCGTCGCGCATGCGCTCTGGAAGGGTCGAGTGGCCGATCCTGCTCAGCGTGACGAGGTCGCGACCGGCTTCCGCTCCCTCGTGACTGAGATTGCGGCATCCGGCGCCGTTGTCAGCGCCCTGTCACCGGTCGGTGACGGGTTGCTTCAGATCACAAAGCTGTCAGACTGACCCAGCTGTCCGACTGACCTACGCGTTGACGACGCTGGCGAGTGCGTCGTGGAGCTCTTTGGCCTCTGCGTCGTTGACCGAGACCACCAAACGGCCACCACCCTCGAGCGGGACGCGCACGATAATCAGGCGTCCCTCCTTCACGGCCTCCATGGGTCCGTCTCCGGTCCTCGGCTTCATGGCCGCCATGTAGCTCCCCTTTCGTGGATGTACTACCCATTATCGGCCATGACCGGGTGCCCTGCGAAATCGAGCACGGGATCGTGCGCAGCGATCGGTGCGATCACACGCCGCGTTCACGCACTGTTTACGGCGGAGACCAGTCCGCGCCGTCTACTCCCCAGCACACCAGGAGCCAACCGACCTGACCCGCGATGGACAGAACGATCAGTGCGGTGCGGTACGTCTTACTCTTCGGGATGGCCAGCGCACCGAGCAACGGGAACATCGGCATCAGCAGGCGGAAGGTGCTCGATTGGGGAAAGAACACGGCGAGAAGATACACGGCGTAGCTGGCGACCCAGAACCGCAGATCGACCCCGAGCCTTCGAACGGCAGGGAGGAACATGCACACCGCAAAGATCGCGATCACCAGCGCCAGCGCCAGGTAGCCGAGCCACGCGGGCAATCCCAGAAAGATGTTGAACCACCAGTCGGCGGCTTGAATCCACGGAGCGAACGGCAACAGGTGCACACGACCGATATAGTCGGCCCGCCACGTCAACTCGGTGTCTGTGTACGCGTTGACCGAGCCTGTCACCGCCGCCGCGATCGCCGGCCAGGCCAAACCGGCCACCCCGCTGAAAATCGTGACGACAACGGATGCGACTCGGTCGCGCACCGAGAACGGATCGCGTCGCCTCACCACCCACCGATAGATGAGGTGCAACCCCATGGCGAGCGCGAACGCCAGCCCGCTCGGCCGCGTGAACGCCATGACGGCGATCGCCGGCAGCATCGCCCAGTAGCGACGCTCCAACAGCAGATACAGCGCGAGGATCAGGAAGAACAGATACATCGATTCTGCATATGCCAACTGCAGCAGCGGCGCGGTCGGTGCGAAGCAGAACAATGCAACGGCGAACAGCGCAGTTGAGCGGCCCAGCCGCAGCCGGAACAGCCGGTACAGCAGAAGCGCCGAACCCGCTCCGAAGCCGACGGAGACGACGACGGACGCGACCTCCCACGGCATCCGGGTCAGGAACATGACCGCGGAGACCAGCCACGGATAGCCCGGCATGAACGCCCAGGCGTTCTGCGCGACGTTGCCGGCCGCATCCAACGGCAGCTGCGCCGGATAGCCCCACCCGGCGACGATCTGATACCAGCGCCCATCCCAGATCGTGGCGAACTGGAAGAAGCCCGGATGCGCCCCGGTCCACGGGTTCGGGCCCTGCACACTCGCGAAGATCAGCAGCAGTGCGCTCGACACCGCGCGCGAGGCCACGAAGACGGCCAGCACCCGCACCCACCAGCGCTTCAACCAGGATCGCGCCGTCTGCGTCATGACCGGTGCCGCGAGCTCGGTGTCAGCCATCGGATGCCGTCAGCCAGGCGCGCAGTCCCCGCTCGCAGTCGGTGATCTGGTACAGGGCGACCCGTTCGTCGTCGGCGTGCGCCAGCAGGGCGTCGCCCGGCCCGTAGTTGATGGCAGGAACACCAAGGGCGGAGAAGCGAGCGACGTCGGTCCACCCGTATTTGGGTTTCGCTTCAACGCCGAGCGCCGCCAGAAAGCCCCGGGCCAGCGGTGCGTCCAGCCCAGGACGCGCGCCCTCCGACAGGTCGGCGACCGTGAGATCGTAGCCCGCGAACAGCTCTCGCATGTACGCGATCGCCTCCTCGCCGGAGCGGCTGGGTGCGAAGCGGTAGTTGACGTGCACGGTGCACTCGTCCGGAATCACGTTCTTCGCCACACCGCCGGAGATCGTCACCGCGTTCAACGCCTCTCGGTAGACCAGCCCATCGACGTCGACGCTGCGCGGCTCGTACGCCGCCAAGGTCGCGAGGATTGGGGCAATCTTGTGGATGGCGTTCTCACCCACCCACGGGCGAGCCGAATGGGCGCGCTTACCGTGCGTGCGCAGCTCGAAACGCAAGGTTCCGTTGCATCCGCCCTCGATGGCGCCGTTCGTGGGCTCGCCGAGAATGGCGAAGTCGCCGGCGAACAGATCGGGGCGAATGCGGGCCAGGCGCCCGAGCCCGTTCATGCTGGCGTCGACCTCTTCGTTGTCGTACCACATCCACGTGAGATCGACGGCCGGCGTTGCGAGTTCGCGTGCGAGTTTCAACTGCACAGCGACGCCTGCCTTCATGTCGACGGTGCCGCGCCCCCACAGGTATTCGACGGACGCCGCGCCGTCTTCTTCCGTCTCGAATCGGGTCGGCAGGTTGCCGTTCACCGGCACAGTGTCCAGGTGCCCCGCGATGATCACGCGGCGTGCTCTGCCCAGCCTCGTGCGGGCGACGACCGTGTTGCCATGGCGGCTGAGTTCGAGGTGACCGGCGTCGGCGAGCGCGGCGACGATCGCGTCGGCCAGCGCCGCTTCATTTCCGGACACCGATTCGATGTCGCAGAGCTGGCGGGTGATGTCGATCGACGAGGCGGTCAGGTCCAGAGGCACCCTACTAATCTAGAGCCATGCCCACCACGGAAACCTCAGCGTCCGCTGCGCCAACACACGCGTGGGGCTACGGCCTCGCGACGATCGCCGGTGACGGCACTGTGCTCGACACGTGGTTCCGCGAGCCACGGCTCGGAACGCTGCCTGCCGGGCGAGACCGCTGGATCGTGCCGGCCGAATTGACGGCGTTGACGGGCGACGACCAGCGCCGCAACGTGCACATCGACGCAGTGACGGTCGAGATCGAATTGGCCGCAGCACCGGCGTCGACATCGGATGCCTACCTGCGGCTCCACCTGCTCTCCCACCTGCTCGTCAAGCCGAACACGATCAACCTCGACGGGCTGTTCGCCACTCTCCCGATCGTCACCTGGACCAATGCGGGCCCGGTGCTGCCGTCCGACTTCGACCGCCTGCGCCCTGTGCTCCGACGTGGCGGCATCCAAGTGGGCAGCATCGACAAATTCCCGCGCCTCCTCGACTACGTCTCCCCCGTTCACGTGCGCATCGCTGATGCTTCGCGCGTGCGTCTCGGCGCCCATCTTGCACCGGGCACCGTTGTGATGCACGAAGGGTTCGTCAATTACAACGCCGGCACGCTCGGAGTTTCGATGGTGGAAGGACGTATCTCGCAGGGAGTCGTGGTCGGCGACGGATCGGACATCGGTGGCGGCGCATCCGTCATGGGCACGCTGTCCGGCGGGGGCACCCAACAGGTCGCGATCGGCGAACGGGCCCTCCTCGGCGCGAATTCCGGCATCGGCATATCGATCGGTGACGACTGCATCGTCGAAGCAGGACTGTACGTAACTGCAGGCACCAAGGTTGTCGTCGTGGGCGCCGCCCCGACCGCTGACGGACGCCTGCAGGCGGTGAAGGCCGTGGAACTCTCCGGCGTGCCAAACCTGCTGTTCCGACGCAATTCGCTGACCGGGGCAGTCGAAGTGTTGCAACGCAGCGGTGCGGGCATCCGCCTCAACGCAGCTCTGCACGCCTGACACGATCTGTGCCGCGCCGACCTGCGCAACCTTAATGCTTAATGCTGTGGCAGGCCGCGACGCCGGTCTCGAGCCAGGTTGCCAGGCGGCTACGATTGCGAGCAACCGTTGAGTACGAGGGAGTGTGACGCGTGGGTACAGATGCACCGAGGATCGGCCGGAGGCATCCATTCTGGCGGGTCATGGGCATCCTGCTCGCGATCGTGCTCGCGCTGGCCATCGTCGCCGGTGTACTCGGTTTCTGGACGGTGACGCGCTCGTTCCCCACACTGTCCGGCAACATCGACCTGCCCGGCTTGAACCAGCCGGTCACGGTGCAACGCGACGCGGCCGGCATCCCGCAGATCACAGCTGAGACGTCCCACGATCTGTTCATGGCCGAAGGCTATGTGCACGCTCAAGACCGCTTCTGGGAGATGGACTTCCGACGGCATGTGACCGCAGGGCGGCTGGCCGAGCTGTTCGGCAAAAGCCAAGTCGGCACAGACGCGTTCATTCGCACGCTCGGTTGGCGCAACGTCGCCGAGCAAGAGGTCAAGCAGATGGATGCGACTTCGCTCTCTTATTACCAGGCCTATGCCGACGGCGTGAACGCCTATCTGAAGACCCACAAGGGCGCCGACCTGTCGCTGGAGTACGCGGTTCTCGGCCTGCAGGTGTCCGGTTACACGCCACAGAAATGGACACCAGTCGACTCTGTGGCGTGGCTGAAGGCCATGGCTTGGGACCTCCGCTCCAACCTCGTAGACGAGATCGACCGCGCCGTGTTGGCGACGAAGCTGACGCCGGCGCAAGTGGCTGAGTTGCATCCGGAATATCCGTACGGCCAGCATCCGACGATCACCGGGCTCGGCGGCGGCAGCGACGACACGGTGACGACGGATGCGAAGCCCGCCGTCGCGACGTCAGCCCCGGCCGCCACGAACACGACCGTCACAGCACAGGCTTTGGCGCCGCTTGAAGAATTGCAAGCAACGATGGCGGCGGTGCCGGAACTCCTCGGCCCGGCCGGCAACGGCATCGGCTCCAACTCGTGGGTTGTCGCTGGCAGCCACACGACCACGGGCAAGCCGCTCCTGGCCAACGACCCGCACCTCGGCCCCGTTATGCCGAGCATTTGGTATCAGGTCGGGCTGCATTGCGCGACCGTCTCAGCGGCGTGCCCGTTCGACGTCGCGGGTTACAGCTTCTCCGGCCTGCCCGGGGTCGTCATCGGCCACAACAACAAGATCGCGTGGGGTTTCACCAACCTCGGTCCTGACGTCGCCGACCTCTACCTCGAGAAGGTCAGCGACAAAGGCTACGAATACGACGGCGTCGTCACACCATTCACGGAGCGCACAGAAACGATCAAAATCGCCGGCGGAACATCGCAGAAGATCACGATCAAGACGACCAACCACGGCCCGTTGGTGACCGGCATAACGAGCGACTTCGGCACGATCGCGAAGAGCTATACCACCGGTCACGAGGGCGTGCCCGCGGGAAAGTATCAGTTGGCGCTGCAGTGGACAGCGCTACAGCCTGGGCACACGGCAGAGGCGATCTTCGCCATGAACAAGGCGACGAACTGGACCGAATTCCGGGCCGCCGCCGCGGACTTCGACGTTCCGGCGCAGAACCTGATCTACGCGGATGTCGACGGCAACATCGGCTATCAGGCGCCCGGGCGCATCCCGATTCGCAAGCAGGGCGACGGCACGCTGCCGGTGCCGGGCTGGACCAGCTCCTACGGCTGGACAGGTTACGTGCCGTTCGACGATCTGCCGAGCGTGTACAACCCGCCGAAGGGCTACATCGTGACCGCGAACAATGCGGCGGTCGGGCCGGGGTATCCGGTGATGATCACCCAGGATTGGGATACCGGATATCGCGCCAACCAGATCACGATTCGACTCCAGGCGCTGCTGAAGAGCGGCAAGAAGATCTCCGCAGCCGACATGTCCTCGATTCAGGCGGACAAGTACGACGCGAACGCGGCGACGCTCGCACCATTGCTGGTTTCGCTGCATCTGAACGGTGCAGCCGGTGACGCGATCGATCTGCTCAAGGGCTGGAATTACCAGGACGACCCGGGCAGTGCGGCCGCCGCGTACTTCAACGTGTTCTGGCGCAACCTGTTGCACGACGCATTCGGTCGCAAGATGCCGGCATGCGCTCAGCCGGTCGGCGGAGACCGCTGGTTCCAGGTGGTCGACTCTCTGATCGACCAACCGGACTCGACATGGTGGACCGACAACAAACTGGGCGTGTCCGGTCTCGACGACATGCTGGCGTATTCGGCGAAGAAGGCTGCGACGGAGGCCGCCGACCTGATGGGGTCCGATCCGTCTGCGTGGCGTTGGGACAGCATCCATCAGCTCGAATTGACGAACGCGAGCTTCGGCGAGTCCGGTATCGCACCGATCGAGTGGCTGTTCAATCGCGGTCCGTATCCGGTGGGAGGCGCGACTTCCGTCGTCGATGCGGTCGGTTGGGATGCCTCGATCGGCTATCAGGTCAACTGGGTGCCATCGATGCGACAGGTGGTCGACCTCTCCGACTTCGATGCGTCGACCTGGATCAACCTGACCGGCGAGTCCGGGCACGCGTTCCACGCGAACTACGCTGACCAGACACCTCTGTGGCAGACGAACAAGACACGGCCATGGCCGTTCAGCGCGAATGCTGTGAAGGCCGCCACGACGAACACGCTGACCTTGAAGCCATAGGAGCCGGTCCCTGAGCGGAGGGCGCTCAGCGCGCGGTCGGCCAGCTACGTTCGCGTTCTCCCGTGTACAGCTGTTGTGGGCGGCCGATCTTCATTGCGGCATCCTGGTTCATTTCGCGCCAGTGAGCGATCCAGCCGGGCAACCGTCCGATCGCGAACAGCACGGTGAACATCCTGGTCGGGAAGCCCATCGCCTTGTAGATGACGCCGGTGTAGAAGTCGACGTTCGGGTACAACTTGCGTTCGATGAAGTAGTCGTCAGCCAGTGCAACCTGCTCGAGCTCCTTGGCGATGTCCAGCAGCGGGTCGTGCACTCCCAGCGCCGCGAGCACCTCGTCTGCGCTTTCCTTGACCAGTTTGGCGCGTGGGTCGAAGTTCTTGTATACGCGATGCCCGAAGCCCATGAGCTTCACGCCGTCTTCTTTGTTCTTCACGCGTTCGACGAAGCGTTCGACGCTTTCGCCCGAACGCTGAATCTCGGCCAGCATGTCGAGCACCGCTTCATTCGCTCCGCCGTGCAGCGGACCGTAGAGTGCATTGATGCCGGCCGACACGGATGCGAACAGGTTCGCCTGTGTCGAGCCGACCAGGCGCACCGTCGACGTGGAGGCGTTCTGCTCGTGGTCTTCGTGCAGGATCAGCAAGCGCTCGAGCGCGTTGGACAGCACGGGATTCACGTTGTACGGCTCGGCCATCGTGCCGAAGTTCAGTCGAAGGAAGTTGTCGACAAAACTCAACGAATTGTCCGGGTACAGGAACGCCTGACCGATGCTCTTCTTGTGCACATATGCCGCGATCACTGGCATCTTCGCCAGCAAGCGAATGGTTGACAGCTCGACCTGTTCCGGGTCCTGCACGCTCAGCGAGTCCTGATAGAACGTGGACAGCGCGGAGACTGCACTGGACAACACCGACATCGGATGCGCGTCGTGCGGCAGCCCGTCGAAGAACTTCCTGAGATCCTCGTGCAGCAGGGTGTGCCGGCGGATCCGCTCTTCGAACTCGGCCAGTTCGCTCGCGGTCGGAAGCTCACCGTAGATGAGAAGCCAGGCCGTCTCGAGGTACGTCGAATTCTTGGCCACCTGCTCGATCGGGTATCCGCGGTAGCGCAGGATGCCCGCGTCGCCGTCGATGAAGGTGATCGCCGACTGGGTGGCGGCCGTGTTCACGAAGCCGTAGTCGAGCGAGGTGAGGCCGGTCTGCCGAGTGAGTGTTGAGAAGTCGATGCTGGATGCGCCTTGGGAACTTTTCCGGATCGGGAATTCGGCGCTGCCACCCGGATAGTTGAGGATCGCTTTGTCAGGCTCCGCTCCTGTGCCGGTTTCGCTCACAACGCCTCCCTGATGGCTCGACTGGTGCGCAAACAGCTCGGATCTTGTGAATCAACTGCCGAGGTACGCGAATACAGCCTATGGGCAAAGCTCGGCTACTGTTGCATCCGCTAAAAGATGGGGCCCGCCAATGGTGGAACTGTCCAAACTACACTGAAGAGCGGCTCTGTCCCCCGACACTTACGTCGTTGTCGTCATGCTCATCGCGCTCGTTCAGGTGTCGTCGTTCAGATCGTGGTCGTTCAGATCAGTCACGACATCTGGGTGGCGCTTCGGCTGCGCTCAGCGAACGGTGCAGGGGCGCGACCGGATTCAGGACAGGATGCCCAAAACCGCGGGGCCCGCGTCTCCGACCCTCAACCTGACCTGAATTCGGTACAGGGGGGCGTGCAGGCTCCACCCAGCGGACGAGAAAGGGCTGCTACTCAACCAACGGAAGCGTTAGGCGGGACGCCGCCGCAGCGATCCGCTCGTCAGTTGCCGTCAGAGACAGACGCACATGTTCGGGGTAGTACTCGCCATAGAACGTACCCGGGCCGGCCAGGATGCCGAGCTCCGCCAAGCGACGAATGCTCTCCCACGCATTGAGTCCCTCACTCGCCCACAGATACAAGCCAGCCTCACTGTGATCGATGCGGAAACCTGCGGCCTCCAGCGCCGGCTTCAATACGGCACGCCGCGCTCGGTACCGTTCGCGCTGCGCGGCCACGTGCGTGTCATCGCCGAGGGCGACGACCATCGCAGCTTGCAGAGGTGCCGGCAGCATGAGCCCGGCGTGTTTGCGCACGGTCAGCAGGCGCTTGATCAGGGTTGCGCAACCGGCCGCGAACGCAGCGCGGTACCCGGCCAGGTTGGATTGCTTGCTCAGCGAGTAGAGCGCGAGCACGTTGGTGCGATCGCCCTGCACGACACGTTCGTCGAGGATGCTCGGAATCGGCTCGCCGGCCCACGGTCCGTCCCAGCCGAGCTCGGCATAGCATTCGTCGTTCACGATCACGGCCCCGAGCTGCGCCGCCCGCACGCGCGCCGCGCGCAGTGCATCGACATCGAGAACTCGGCCATCCGGATTGCCCGGGCTGTTCAACCAAACGAGCTTTGTGCGCTCCGGCCAGACGGCCGGGTCATCCGCCGCGAAGGCGTCGGCGCCGGCGATCGCCGCACCGATCGCGTACGTCGGGTAGGCGGCGCGTGGGTGCACAACCACATCGCCGGCGCCGAGCCCGAGCATCAGCGGAAGCAGTGCAACCATTTCCTTCGACCCGATCGTGGGCAGCACGTTGCCCGGCAGAAGCCCGTGCACATTTCGCCTACGTGCGAACCAGGCGATGATCGCCTCGCGCAATCGCGGAGTCCCGGCGGTCTGTGGATAGGCGTGCGCATCCGTTGCCGCGGCGAGCGCAGCGCGAATCACGTCAGGGGTCGGATCCACCGGTGAGCCGACGGACAGGTCGACCACACCGTCCGGATGCTCGGCGGCGCGCCGCGCGAACGGAGCCAGAGCGTCCCACGGGTAGTCCGGCAACTCGCGCATCGGCGACTAGCCCTGCGGGGGCAGAGCTGCGATCAGTGGGTGGTCCTTGGCAATCACGCCGATCTTGGCCGCACCACCGGGTGAACCGAGGTCGTCGAAGAACTCGACGTTGGCCTTGTAGTAATCGGCCCACTGCTCGGGCAGATCGTCTTCGTAGTAGATCGCCTCAACGGGGCAAACCGGTTCGCACGCACCGCAGTCGACACACTCATCCGGATGGATGTATAGCGAACGTTCCCCCTCGTAGATGCAGTCGACAGGGCACTCGTCAACACACGCACGATCCTTCACATCGACGCACGGCAGAGCAATCACATAAGTCACTGCGACCGGTTTCCCTTCACGAGGAGCAGGCTTTCAGTTTACGCGTCGGCCCGTACGCGAACGACGCGCGGCCATGCAATCACGATCGCCGCAATCACGACGGGTGCGATCACCCAAACCTTGCCCGCCAGGTTGTCCGGGATCAGTACAGAACCCCCGGCGCTCTTGAACGACAGCACGGTGATCGAGATAAGCAGCCCGAGAGCGACCATGAGGGTCGGGATCCGACCGATGGAGACAAGACGGATGCCGGCCAGCAGACACGCGCTTCCGACCAGCGCAACAATCAAGCCCCACGGCACCGAGATCCCCGCGAGAGTGACCGACGACTGGTGCGCAACCGTGCCGATGAACCCGAAGATGGCACCCGCGCAGAACAGTAGTACCGAGTTGATGATGCGGGCGACCATGCGCGCAAGTCTACGGGAGCGCTTCCCCAAAACGATCGCAGGATCGTTTGCTGGAACGCTCAAAGTAAGGTTAGGCTTACCAACTGACTGCTGCGTTGTGCCTCTGGCTGCAACGACATTTCCTCCCCTGAACTCCAAGAGACAAGGCCACCTGTGCTCGCAACTCTCGTGATCGGCCTGCGCGAAGGCCTTGAGGCGGCCCTGATCGTGGGCATCATCGCGGCGTTCCTTCGCCGCAACGGTCAGCGGCTCACCGCAATGTGGGTCGGTATCGTCCTTGCGGTGTTGCTCAGCGTCGGCGTCGGCGTGGGGCTGGAACTCGTTTCGGCGAGCCTGCCGCAGGCCCAGCAAGAGGGCATGGAATCGATCATCGGCGCCGTGGCCGTCATGTTCGTCACCGGCATGATCGTGTGGATGAACACCCATGCCCGTGGCATGAAACGCGAACTGGAGTCGTCCGCGACGACGGCGCTGCGCAACGGGACGACGTTGGCGCTGGCCGGAATGGCCTTCCTCGCCGTACTCAAAGAAGGCTTCGAGACGTCGGTGTTTCTGCTCGCGACATTCCAGGCATCCACCGACACAGCACTCGCCGTGCTCGGCGCGCTCGTGGGCATCCTGATTTCGGTCGCAATCGGAATCGCGATCTACCAGGGCGGGCTGCGTCTGAATCTGGGCAGATTCTTCAAGGTCACCGGAATCTTCCTGGTGTTCGTTGCGGCCGGCTTGGTCGTGAGCATGCTGCGAACGGCATATGCCGCAGGATGGTTCACATTCGGCCAGCAGAAGACTGTCGATCTGACCTGGCTCACGCCGAACGGTTCGATCCAGTCCGCGCTGCTGACCGGGGTGCTCGGCATCCCAGCGGACCCGCGTGTCATCGAAGTGCTCGGCTGGTTGCTCTATCTGATCCCGATGCTGCTCTACTGCTTGTGGCCTGCCCGTCGCCGGCCCGCTCCCGAAAAGGTTCCGACCGTCAAGCTTTCGATTGCCGCGGGGCTCACTGCCGTCGCGCTGATTCTGGCCATTGTCATCCCGGCCGCGCCCGCACTCGCAACTCCGGCGGCCGTGCCACTGACCGGCGGTGGCACGGCGACACTGGTGACGGATGCCTCGACAGCGCGCTTGGTAGTGCAGCGCGATTCCGCACGACACACAGCCGTGTTCAGCACAACCGAGCGCTCCTCTACCGACCGCGACGGCGTGCCGGCCGTGCGCTGGCAGCAGACGGAGACGGGCAGCCCGGCGGCACATCCGTCGTCGATCACTCTGACCCAACTGCTCGAATTCCAGAACGGCCGCCTTCCTGTCGGCGTGAACGCGCAGGCCAATCCCGGCCCGTTCGACGCGTCGTGGGTGCAGCGCATCACCCGAACCGTGTGGAGCATCGATGGGCACCTGCTCGATGCAACATCAACAGCACAGTCGACCTTGACGATCTCCGGCGGCGGCCTGACCTCACCGCGCACGTTCAGTATTGCGCCCGACACGCAGGGCCTTAACACGCAGGGCCATAACGCGCAAGACAACTGGAGTGTCTCCCCGACCCACGTCAGCGCCGTGGTCGCGGCGGCGAACGCGGTCGCGGCATCCGCAGGCGAGGTGCTGCTCTGGAAGCTCTACCTACCTCTCGCCCTCCTCGTTGCCGCGCTGCTGCTCACCACCAGCGCTCTCGTACAGCGTCGGCGGCTACGCAGCGCAGCAGTTGCAGCGGCGCAACACGCAGCGCGGGCCGCGGCATCGGACCCCGGTTCGCCCTCCGACAGCTCGCCCCCCGACCCCACCAATACAAGGAGCACCAGCTATGCAGCCCAGCCGTAGACCACGCCGCAGCAGGACAGCGATCGTCACCATCTTCACGGCTGCAGCGTTGGCCGTAACCGGATTGCTGGCCGGGTGTTCCGCGGACGGGGCCTCGGCCGATGCGCCCGCGAAATCCGGGGTTGCACGGGTATCGATCACGCTGGCGAGCGATGGCAGCAACGACACCTGCGCACTGTCCGCAACGTCGGCGCCCGCCGGCCCGATCACATTCACGGTCAAGAATGAAAGCTCGACGGCGATCACCGAGGTCGAGTTGCTCAGCCAGCAGCGGATCATCGGTGAGAAGGAGAATCTCGCTCCGGGGCTGAAGCCTGTCAGCTTCACCCTCACCCTCGGCGGCGGAACCTACCAGGTGCAATGCCCCGGCGCCCAGAAGGAGACTCAGACGTTCACCGTCACCGGCAAGGCAGCGACCCCGACGGGCAGTGTGCAGTCGATCCTGAAGCAGGGTACTGATGGTTATGCAACGTATGTGACCGGCGTCGTCACCGCCATGGTGACGGCCGTTGGCAACCTCAAGGCCGCGGTGGATAGCGGGGACCTCGCCGAGGCGCAGAATGCCTACGCGCTTGCCCGCCCGTTCTACGAACGTATCGAATCGGATGTCGCCGGGTTCACCCTGCCGGGGCACGCAGCGACGGACAACGCGGGAAACCTCGACTACCTCATCGACATGCGGGCGTCGAACCTGGATGACACCGTCGGTTGGCACGGCTTTCATGCCGTCGAGCGCGACCTGTTCCAGAACAAGGCCATCACGCCGTCGACCGTCGCCGTGACCGCAGAGCTGCAGAGCAACGTGCTGAAGCTGCAAACCCTCGCCAAGAAACTCACGTACAAGCCCGAAGACCTGGCCAACGGCGCTGCCGGGTTGCTCGAAGAAGTCCAGTCTTCGAAGATCAACGGCGAAGAAGAGCAGTTCAGCCACATCGATCTGGTCGACTTCGCAGCGAACGTCGAGGGCGCGCAACAAGCCTTCGCCTTCCTCAAGCCGGGCATGACGAAGATCGATCCGACCCTGACCGCGCGGATCTCCAAGCAGTTCGATGCGGTGAACACGATGCTCGAGGGCTACCGCGATCCGTCGGCGCTCGGCGGCTACGTGAGCTATACCGCGCAATTGCGCAGCACAGACGCAAACAAGTTGAGCCAGGCGGTGCAGGCGCTGCAGGATCCGCTCTCGACGATCGCCGAGAAAGTAGCGACGGCGCACTGATGCCAGAACACAGCCACCTGAGCCGACGCGGACTGTTCGCCGGGGCGGTCGGAGGACTCGCCGCTGGCGCACTCGCCGACGTCGGCGGCACCATCGCCGTCACCGCGGCAGCGTCCACACCGGATGCGGATGTCGACGGGTCACTGACCTATCCGTTTTATGGTGGCTCGCATCAGGCGGGCATCCAGACCGAACAGCAACGCTACGCGGTGCTGATGACGTTCGATCTGGCATTCGCAGCCCAGAGCGACCTGCAGGTGCTGCTGGCCCGCTGGTCGGCGGCGATTGCACAGCTGATGCAAGGCAAAACGATCGGTTCGCCCGCCCCGACCCGTTCGGTCGCCGTGCCGATCGACACCGGCGAGGCGCTCGACCTCGGCCCGCACGGCCTGACGGTCACGGTCGGGCTGGGGCCGGGCATCTTCGACGAGCGATTCGGGCTCGCACGCCGCAAACCTGCGCTGTTCGCACCGCTGCCCACGCTGCCGAGTGACCAACTGGACCCCGCCCTCACGGGAGGCGACTTGAGCCTTCAAGCGTGCGCGGATGACCCACAGGTCGCATACCACGCGATCAGGAACCTCGCCAGGATGGCCCGGGACACCGTCAGCACCCGCTGGAGCGTCATGGGCTTCGGGCGCGCATCGGCGGGCCCGCACCAGCAGACGCCGCGCAACTTGATGGGTTTCAAAGACGGCACGCGGAACGTGTCCACGGATGACGACTTCGCCGCACACGTCTGGGTGCCGGGCTCGGACCAGGCTTGGATGGAAGGCGGCACCTACCAGGTGGCGCGCAAGATCCAGATGAACGTCGAGATCTGGGATGCCGATCATATCGGCGACCAGCAAACGGTTTTCGGCCGCACCAAGCTCGACGGCGCACCGCTGAGCGGCGGTTCCGAACATACGACGCCCGATTTTCACGCGCGCGACAAAGCCGGTGATACGCGCATTTCCGACACCGCACACATCGCGTTGGCCGCCCACGAGAACAACGGCGGGATCAAGATCCTGCGCCGCTCGTACAACTACACAGACGGCATCAGCCAGTTCGGTCAGATGGATGCAGGCCTGCTGTTCATCGCGTATATGAACGATCCGGCACACTTCGTGACGTTGCAGAAGAAGCTTGGCGCTGTCGACAGACTCAACGAGTACATCTCGCACGTCGGCTCAGCTGTGTTCGCGATTCCGCCCGCCCCGAAGGTCGGCAGTTACATCGGCGAGTCGCTCTTCGCCTGATCTGCGCGCTACGCGTCCTGCTTCTTCAGGCGGGCCGTGGCACGGGCGCGGCTGTGTGCATCGAGCTCGACCTTGCGGATGCGCACCGCGGTCGGCGTGACCTCGACACACTCGTCTTCGCGGGCGAATTCGAGGCACTCCTCGAGTGTGAGCTGCCGGGACGGCGTCATCGACTCGAAGTTGTCCGCCGTCGACTGGCGCATGTTCGTCAGCTTCTTCTCTTTGGTGATGTTGACATCCATGTCGTCGGTGCGGGAGTTCTCGCCGATGACCATGCCCTCGTAGACCTCTTCGGTCGGGTTCACGAAGAAGGACATGCGTTCCTGCAACGCGATGATTGCGAACGGCGTGACCACACCCGAGCGGTCGGCCACGATCGAGCCATTACTGCGAGTGACGATGGAGCCGGCCCACTCGCCGTAGCCGTTCGAGATGGCGTTGGCGATGCCGGTGCCGCGGGTGATCGTCAGGAACTCGGTGCGGAAGCCGATCAGGCCACGGGCCGGAACGATGAATTCCATGCGCACCCAGCCTGTGCCGTGGTTCGCCATGTTCTCCATGCGCCCCTTGCGTGCGGCCATCAGCTGCGTGATCGCACCGAGGTATTCCTCCGGCGCGTCAATGGTCAGCTGCTCATAGGGCTCGTTCACCTTGCCGTTCACCAACTTGGTCACAACCTGCGGTTTGCCGACCGTCAGTTCGTAGCCTTCGCGCCGCATCTGCTCAACCAGGATGGCCAGCGCGAGTTCGCCACGGCCCTGCACCTCCCACGCATCGGGGCGCCCGATATCGAGCACCTTGAGCGATACGTTGCCGACGAGTTCGCGGTCCAGACGGTCCTTGACCATCCGCGCGGTCAGCTTGTGACCTTTGACCTTGCCCATCAGCGGCGACGTGTTGGTACCGACCGTCATCGAGATGGCCGGATCGTCGACGATGATCGCTGGCAGCGGCCGCACATCTTCCGGGTCGGCGAGCGTGTCACCGATGGTGATGTCTGCGAAGCCCGCAACGGCGACGATGTCGCCGGGGCCCGCACTTTCGGCGGGGTAGCGATCCAGGGCCTTGGTGATCAGCAGCTCCGTCACACGCACATTGTGCACACCGCCGTCGTGCCGCACCCAGGCGACGGTCTGACCCTTCTTGAGGGTGCCGTTGAAGATGCGCAACAGGGCGAGCCGACCGAGGAAGGGCGAGGCATCCAGGTTGGTGACATGCGCCTGCAACGGCGCCTCGTCATCGTAGGTGGGGGCTGGTATGTGGGTGAGGATTGCGTCGAACAGCGGCTCGAGGTCTGGGTTGTCCGGCAGCTGGCCGTTCTCGGGCTTGTTGCGGCTGGCTGCACCATTGCGCCCGGACGCGTAGACGACCGGCACGTCGAGGATTGCGTCGAGGTCCAGGTCGGGCACGTCGTCGGCCAGGTCACTGGCGAGGCCGAGCAGCAGGTCCTGGCTTTCCGTGACGACCTCGTCGATTCGGGCATCCGGGCGGTCGGTCTTGTTGACGAGCAGGATGACGGGAAGCTTGGCTTCCAGCGCTTTGCGCAGCACGAAGCGGGTCTGCGGCAGTGGCCCCTCGCTCGCGTCGACCAGCAGCACGACGCCGTCGACCATCGACAGCCCGCGCTCGACCTCGCCGCCGAAGTCGGCGTGCCCGGGGGTGTCGATCACGTTGATGGTGATCGGGCCGCCCTTGCCGTGCGTGGCCGCATGGATGCCGCGATAGGTGATCGCCGTGTTCTTAGCGAGGATCGTGATGCCCTTCTCACGCTCCAGCTCATTGGTGTCCATCGCTCGTTCTTCAACGTGCGCGTGCTCCGAGAACGAGTGCGTCTGGCCGAGCATCGCATCGACCAGAGTGGTCTTGCCGTGGTCGACGTGGGCGACGATTGCGACGTTACGCAGGTCTTCACGGGTGGCACGTGCCATAGCTGTTTTTTCCTCAAAGATGGGGGCGGACAAGCCGGTCGCCGGTGTGACAAGGCACACGGTCAAACGAACTTTTCACGCGGGAGATGTGGGGCGAAGCGCGCCCGCAGGGGCGCGCCAACGCACCCTACCCCATCAGTCTACCGCCCACGGCGCACTCTCTCGTGCAGCTAGCTCTCAGTCGGTCGGCCCGCGGTCGTGATCGTTCTCGGCACTGCCGGGCGCCTCGTAGTTCTCGGCGGCCGGGTACTCCTCGGGTGCGCCGTATTCGATCGCGTCACGGTGCAGGTCGGTGTTGGCGTACTCGTCGGACCCTGCTGCCAAGATCTTGGCACGCAGCTCGCGCCGTTCGCGCTGCACCTCGGGATCGGGCAGCGGCACCGCAGCGATCAACCGTTGCGTGTACGCATCCTTCGGGTGTCGCAAGATCTCGTCGCGGGACCCGACCTCGACAAGTTTGCCGAGGTGCATCACCGCGATGCGATCGGCAAGAACGTCGATCACGGCCAGGTCGTGCGTGATGAACAGGCACGCGAAGTTCAGTTCCTTCTGCAGGGCCTTGAGAAGTTCGAGCACGGTTGCCTGCACCGAGACGTCCAGTGCAGACGTCGGCTCATCGGCGATCAAGAGCGTCGGCTTCAGGGCAAGCGCGCGGGCGATGCCGACGCGCTGCTTCTGGCCACCGGAAAGCTCGTGCGGATACCGGGTGCGATAGTTCCTCGGCAACTCGACTGAGTCGAGCAGACCCTCGATCGCGCGGGTGAGCGCGGGCCCCTTCGCCTTCTTCGCGAGGAACAGGGGCTCACCGATGCTAGTGCCGATCGTCATCCGCGGATTCAGCGACGACGAGGGATCCTGGAACACGATTCCAGCCTTCTTGTGCACGTCGCGCACGTGCCGTTTCGTCGCGTGCGACAGATCCGTGCCGACGACCTTCAGCGTGCCGGAAGTGATCGGCAACAGGCCGATCGCGGCACGGCCGAGCGTGGTCTTACCTGACCCCGATTCGCCCACCAGCCCGACGACCTCGCCCTCGTGAATCTGCAGATCGACGTGATCCACGGCGCGGAACGCTTTGACACGGCCGCGGCCGGGGTACTCGATCACCACGTCTGCGAAGTCGAGAACGGCAGGCAGTACAGCCAGCTCCCGGTCGGCGGCATGCTTGGCTTCGGCGGCGATGCGCTCGTTCTCCGCCACGCGCTCGCGCAACTCGACATCTTCGATCTCGCCTTCTGCGACAACCGCGAGTGTCGCAGTCATGTCGACATCGGCCCCATCCGAACCCTGCCCGAGATGAGGCACTGCGTCGAGCAGTGCCTTGGTGTACGGATGTTGCGGATTGTGGAAGATGTCGTGTGCTGTACCGCTTTCGACGATCACGCCTCGCCGCATGACTGAGATGTGGTCGGCAAGGTCTGCAACGACTCCCATGTCGTGGGTGATCAGCAGGATTGCGCTGTTCAAGCGATCCCGCAAGCTGCGCAGCAGATCGAGGATCTCAGCCTGCACCGTCACGTCCAGCGCGGTGGTCGGCTCGTCGGCGATCAGCAATCCGGGGTCGCACGAAATCGACTGAGCGATCATGGCACGCTGCCGCTGTCCGCCCGACAGCTGGTGGGGGTACGAATTGAACGCCTTCAGTGGGTCCGGGAGTTCGACCATCCGCAGCAGTTCGAGTGCGCGTTCCCTGCCCTCGTGCGGCGAGATGCCGTAGTGCACCCGCAGCGTTTCGACGATCTGGAACCCGATCGTGAAAACAGGGTTGAGGGCGGTCATCGGCTCTTGGAAGATCAGGGCGACGTCGTTACCGCGCACCGCGCGCATCTGTGCCGGGGAGATACCACGGAGCTCGCGACCGTTGAGCTTGATACTTCCCGTGATGCGGCTGTTGTTCGGCAGCAGGTCCAGGATCGACATCGAGCTCACGCTCTTTCCCGAACCGGATTCGCCGACGAGCGCCATGACCTCGCCCCGCTTGATCGAGTAGTTCATCTTGATCGCAGCAGGCACCCAGACGTTGTCGACGCCGAAGTCGACGCTGAGGTCGGTGACCTGCAGTACCGGTGTCTCGTCGGTTGTCACGGTCTTTGTCACAGCGGCCATCAGTAGGTGGTCCTTTCCACGACACCGAGCGGTGCGTGCATTCGTTCTGCAGGGCGCGTCAGCGTCTCGGATGCTGTCACCATTGACTCATGGCACAATCCGAGGGGCACTCCGACACCGTCTTCATTTCTCGTTTCAACCGCGTGCTCGCGATCGTGATCTGGGCGCTGACTGTCGTACTGATGACGACGACTCTGGTCACCGGAGGCCCGAACCGCGCGCTGGCGATCGTCCCAAGCGCATTCTTCGGCTTGTTCGCCTGGACCGCCCTGTGGCGTCCGTACGTGCGCGTGAGCGACGCGAGCGTACGCATCCGCAATGTGCTGCGCACGATCGATGTGCCCTGGACGGCGCTTATCCAGGTAGACACGCGTTACGCCCTCACGTTGTATACCCCCGGGCACGAGTACGCCGCGTGGGCGGCACCGGCACCGGGACGCACGGGCACCACCATGGCGCGTCGAGCCGAGCATAACGGGCGAGTGGATGCCGCTCCGACCGTCGGCGGTCGGGTGCGGCCGGGTGATCTGCTGGCCAGCGAATCCGGGCAGGCTGCCCAGATCGTGCGCGACCACTGGACGACGTTGCGGGATTCCGGCGCCATCGAGGCCGGCGTCGCCGAGGAGACGCACGTGCCGACCCACTGGCACTGGTGGACGAACGGAGCCCTGCTCGTGCTGGCTGTAGCCGGGCTGTACGCACTCATCGCTCTCTAGCGGCGCGGTGGCCGAAACAGGTGCCTCGGTCATCATGGCCGTTCGACGGTCGCAGTCGGCTGTTCCTTCGTCTTCCGGATGCTGAACCGGCGTTGCCGAGGATCGAAAGCGTCGCGCAGCCCGTCACCGACGAAGTTCACCAGAAGGGCCAGGAGCACGATGAATGAACCCGGCCACCAGAACAGCCACGGCCGCGTCTGCAACGCGGACTGGTTCTGACTGACCAACAGACCCAGCGAGGAGTCCGGCGCCTTGATACCGAAGCCCAGGTAGCTCAGCGCGGTCTCGAGCAGGATCGCCGACGCGATCAGCAGTGTGGACGAGACGATGATGACACCGACGGCGTTCGGCAGGATGTGCTTGAAGATGATCCGTGCATCCGAGGCGCCGGCGACCCGCGCGGCCTCGACGAATTCGCGCTCGCGCAGCGACAGGAACTCGCTTCGAACCAGACGCGCGATGACCATCCATGAGATCGCCCCCAGCAGGATTGCCAGCCCGAATGCACCCATGCCGTTTGCCGTGCGGCCGACGATGGCGCCGATCACGATCGCGGGGATAACGATGAACACGTCGGTGATGCGCATCAGCACGGCATCCACCCAGCCCCGGAAGTATCCGGCCACCGCGCCGACGACCACGCCGAGAACTGTGGCGAACAAGCCGAGCACCAGCATGACGAGCACGGAGTTCTGAATCCCGCGCATCGTGAGCGCGAAGTAGTCCTTGCCGATGCTGTCCTGCCCGAACGGATGCTGTCCGAAGTGGATCCCGGCACCGCCCAGCCATTGCGGAATCAGCGACAGCGTGGGCGCACCCTGGTTCAGTTGCGTGTTCAGTTCGGTGTACGAGTATTTCCACCAGCCGGGGATCGGACCGAGGCCGATTGCGGAGATCGCGAAGATCACTACGGCCAGATAGATGACCACCGACGTGACTGCGACCTTGTTGCCCATGAAGCGGCGGAAGATCAGCCGGCCCTGGCTCACCCCCCGATCTTCTTCGGCGGCAACCGGCGTGACCTCGGGTTCCGGTGAAATGTGCGGCTCCATCGGGTTGCCCTGAATTGTGCTCATCAGTGTGTCCTCACCCGCGGGTCGAGTGCCGCATAGGCAAGGTCGGCCAAGAAGTTGAAAGTGATGGCGGTGATGGCAACGACAAGGAAGTAGCCCATCACCGGGTTCACGTCCGTGCGTATCAGCCCAGCCACGAACAGCGCACCCATGCCGCTGATGGCGAACACCGTCTCGGTGATCACCGCGCCACCGAGTAGAGCGCCGATGTCCGTCGCGACCAACGTCGCAAGCGGTATCAACATGTTGCGGAAAGCGTGGCGCACGATCACCGTGCGCTCTGGCAGGCCCTTCGCGCGTGCGGTGCGCACGTAGTCCTGATTGAGCACGTCGAGCATGCCCGAGCGAGAATACCGCGTGTATCCGGCGAAGCTGATCAACAGGAGGCTGATCGTCGGCAGGAGCAGGTGGGTGAAGCTGTCGATGCCCTGGACCCATACATCGCCGACCAGGTTCGGCGTCTGCGCGCCCACCGTGCCGATCGGGCGCCCGTTGACCTGGTCGAGGTTCAGGTATGCGGGCCAGGACTGCATGAACCGATCCAGCAGAACGAGGCCGCCGGAAAGCAGCGCAACCACGGCGCCGACGCGCATCGACAGTGCTCGGTCGTAGCCGCCGAGCAGGAAGCCGACCAGGATCCCGACCACGACCGAGACCACGGCGAGGAAGATCAGCGTGCCAAGCGACGAGATGTCGAACAGCCACTGCAGGCTGAAGTAACAGATCACGGCGATCGCACCGGTGATTCCCGCGGTGAGTAGCGCCTTGCGGTTCTGGATCCCAGCCATGATCGCCGTCGTGCCGTACGCGACACCGGCGATCAGCAGGGTAATCACGATCGGCCCCAGCGCAGGCTTCAGGAACCAGTTGGTGACCGACATGTACCAGAGCACCAGCGATGTCGCCAACCCGGAGGCGGCGAACACTGTGACCCGGCGCTGCCAGGTTCCTCCGACCAGCAATTGCCAGATACCGCCGACGAGAACGCCGATCACTACCAGCGCCACCGGGCCGATCACCGGATCCGCGAGGAAGTTGTTGAAGCCGATCGCAACGAACGCCTTCAGCATGACGGCCATCAAGAACGACGGCAACGAGAACAGGAAGAAGCTGATGAACGTGACGCTGTAGTCGAAGGCGCTGTACTGGCGCAGGGCGGTCACCATGCCGAGCGCAATACCCAGAACGATGGCGAGCAGGAACGCCAGTGTCACCAGCTGGAGCGTCGAGGTCATCGCCTGCGGCAACAGCACGAGCACCGATTGGTTGGAGAACGTCTGGCCCAGGTCGCACTGGTTGGCGAATGGGATCACACACTTGGCTACGCCGCCAAGCCAGAAAACCCAACGCACCGGAGATGGTAGATCCAGGTGTTGCGTATGCGTGCGGGCCTCGATGAGGCCCTGCCTGTTCGGGGAACTGCTGCCGTGGAGATCAGCGAGAGGATCTCCGGCGTTTGCCGCAAGCACGTACATGATGAACGATGCTGCGATCAGGATCAGGATGGAGACGACTATGCGTCTCGCGATGAAACTCACCATAGTTTCGGGTTACCTTTGCGGAATTTTTAGCGGGCGCCGTTGTAACGGGCCGGTGGACGCACCACAGCGGATAGCTGCGGTTCATCCTACGTCGGTGGAACCGCCTCAGCGCTGAGGCGCCGGACTCTTTTGCAGAGCCCGGCGCCTCAGACTAACTCAGTTTTGCTGAAGTTCAGATTCACTGAGGGGCGGAACTGAGGGATTGTTACTTCTTGGTCCAATCCCAGACGTTCCAGGTGATGCCGTTCTGTCCACCGAACCACTTCACGCCCTGGAGCTTGCTGTCACTCGCGAACACACCAGGCAGCTGGAACAGCGGCAGACCGTATGTGTCCGAGAACGCCAGCTTGTCGATCTGCAGCTTAATCGAGTCGAGCTTGGTCTGGTCAAGCGTCGACTGCGACTGAACTGCGAGGTCGCTTGCCTGCTGGTTGTTGAAGTTGTTGTAGTTTCCAGAGTTGCCGATCTGGAACAACTGCGGAATCTGGGCGTTACCAGCACCGGGGTTGATCCAACCGAAGATCGACGCGTCATAGTCGCCACCGGTAAGGAGCGTGCTCCACTCGGGCGAGCCACCGTCAGTCACGTTGAAACCGGCCAACTTCGCCGAAGCCTGAATCGCCTGGAACGAGTTCACCCGGTTCGGGTTGTTCGTGTTGTACAGGATCTTCACTGTCGGGGTCTTGCCTGCGAGCAGCGACTTAGCCTTCGCAATGTCGACCTTGTCGTATGCACTCGAGCCATTCTCCTTGACCGCTGCTGCGTACTGCTTCTGGTCAGGCAGCCAGATCTGCGAGTCGAGCACCTTGGCGCTCGGAACCACCGGTGTCACGATCGACTTGAGGATCTGCTCGCGCGGGATCGTGAGCAGGAATGCCTCACGAACGGTCGGGTCGCTGAACACGGTCGACTTGAAGTTCAAGTCAAGGTGGTCGTACGCGGCCTGGTTGCCCTGGATGACCTTCACGCCGGTGATCTTCTTCAGCGCTGCAACCGTGTCTGCGGATGCCTGCGGCTGGATCGCGTCGACCTCACCGTTCTGGAGAGCGGTCACCTGAGCGTTTGCGTCGCCGATGAAGCGCATCACGAGCTTGTCGAACTTCACCGAGTGCGTTCCGGCGTAGTCGGGGTTCTTCGTGAAGGTCATCGACTGCTTCGGCGTCCAACCAGTCACCATCACCGGGCCACCGGAGACGACGATGTCTTTGTTCGTCGGCATCGAGGTTGCGTCGTAGCCCGTGTTGATGAAGCTCGCGGCCTTCTTGAGTGTCTCATTGGCCGGAGCCGGGTTGTTCAGGTCGCCTGCAGGAGTGTCCTTGATCGCCTTCACCAAGTCGGCCTCACTGACGCCGGCCTGCTTGGCGACGATGTGCGCCGGGAACTGGATCGGGTTGACGAGGTTCCAGTCCACATACGGCTTGGTGTACTTGAACGTTATCGACAGGTTGTCCGAGCTGACGGTCGGCATGCTCGACGACCACGGGTAGCCTGCAGCGCTCGCGAAGTACTCGGTGCCCTTGGTGACGTTGCCCTTGGCGTCCATCGTTGCCGACTCGTAGTACCCGGAGGACTGTGCCCAGCCGAGCATGAGGTCGTCTGCGGTCATCGGCTGCCCGTCAGACCACTTCAGACCCTTGTTCAGCGTGTACTTGACGGTCAGCGGGTCATCGCTGAGCTTCTGGTACGAACCCAGGTCCTTGTTGGGCACGACGTTGTACTGCTGGTCAAGGGTGAAGAACTGTGGCTGAGTCATCTGCCAGATGAGGCCATTGGTGTCGAGGTTGCCCTGCGGCGTGTTGTAGTTGAACGAGGTTGCCTCGTTCACCTGTGCGATGGTAACTGTGCCGCCTGTGGCTGACGTCGGCGTGGTGGTTCCAGACGTCGTGCAGCCTGCGAGTACCATCCCCGCGACTGAGGCGACGGCAACGGCGCCCAATACTGGGCGTAGTCGCTTCCGCGTGATCTTCAATGTTCCTCCTATTAGGAATGGTGCATACGGCGCGACAATGGTGTCGTCGATACCGCACTTGATAAGAATGACGATAGAGAGGCGTGGTGCCTCTGAGCAAACCGCGCAGGAAACTGTTACGTCGTCGTAACTCAGATGAGTGATTCTTGCGCCATTCGCTCTTTTGTTGCGAATTCACGCGCACGATGCAATTGTTGAGCATCCGCTCGAGGATCAGTGCAGCGCGGGCGTTGTGAGCTTATCCGGTGGTGAGCCCGCCCCATGGGCGCGTTCCCGTGGCAAGATGGGGCAATGCCCAGCCCGATGATTGATACCCGTGGCATGGTGATCTTCGACGGGGATTGCGGCTTCTGCACGAGCGCCATCGACTGGATGCAAAACCGGCTGCCGGCGTTTCCATCGGCGATTCCGTACCAGTGGGCGCCACTGGATACCTACGGGCTGAGCGTGCAGGAAGCACGCGAACGCGTGTGGTTCGTCAGCGCGACGCGACTGTACAGCGGACACCGTGCAGTCGCAGCAATCCTCTGCCGCCAGCCGGTCGCCGTACTCCGCACAATCGGCTGGCTCGGCACGGTTGCGCCCTGGTCATGGGCTGCCGCGATCGGCTACGCTCTGGTCGCGCGCTATCGCTATCTCTTGCCAGGAGGGACCCCAGCGTGCCAGCTGAAACCGTGACAGGGCACACACCGCTGCCGCTCGACCGCGGCACGCGTGTGCGTTTGTGGTCGGAGATCGCGATCGTCCTCGGGCTCTCGCTGGGGGCATCCGCGGTCTATTCCATCGTCAACATCATCGCCCGACTCACCACCCCTGTGCCGCTTTCGGATCAGTCGGCGTCACTCAATCAGTCGCAGAGCAGCGTGCAGTGGCAGGACTTCACCTACCAATTCCTCGACATATTCTTCGCGCTGTTCGCAGTCGCACTCGTGCTGTACCTGTTGTGGCAGCCCGGCAGGAACGCATTCCGCCGCATCGGACTGGACTTCAGTAGTCCTGGACGGGACCTGCTGGGCGGGCTCGCACTGCTCGGCGTGATCGGCGTTCCCGGCCTCGCTTTGTACTTCGTCGGGCGGGCACTCGGTATCACCGTCAATGTGGTGGCCGCCCCGTTGAACAGCTATTGGTGGACGGTTCCGATCCTGATCCTGTCTGCGCTGCGCTCAGCGCTGCAGGAGGAGGTCATCGTCATCGGCTACCTGTTCACGCGCCTGCGCGAACTGGGCTGGGGCAAATGGACGATTATTCTGGCGGCAGCCGGGCTGCGCGGCAGTTACCACCTGTATCAGGGCATCGGGCCATTCTTCGGTAACGCCGTTATGGGCATCGTTTTCGGTTGGTGCTACACGCGTTGGGGCCGAACGATGCCGCTCGTGATCGCCCACTGGATCATCGACATCGTCTCGTTCGTGGGCTATCCGCTCGCTGTCGCCTGGTGGCCGGGGCTCTTCCCGACCAAGTAGGTTACTCGAATGCCTCCGGTGGCGGGCAGGCGCAGAACAGGTTGCGGTCTCCCCAGGCCTGATCGACCCGTCGCACCGGCGGCCAATACTTGTTGCGCACCAGCGTCGACACCGGATACACGGCCTGCTCGCGAGTGTAGGCGTGCTCCCACTCCCCCACGATCACGGACTCTGCGGTGTGCGGCGCACCGTGCAACGGGTTGTCGTCGGCCGGCCAGGTGCCTGCGGCGACGGCATCCGCCTCGGCCTTGATCGCGATCATGGCGTCGATGAAGCGGTCCAGCTCGCCGAGGTCTTCACTCTCGGTCGGCTCGACCATGAGCGTGCCCGCCACCGGGAAACTCATCGTCGGTGCGTGGAACCCATAGTCGATCAGACGCTTGGCGACGTCATCGACGCTGACGCCGGTCGCCTCGGTGAGCGGCCGCACATCGAGGATGCACTCGTGCGCAACCAGACCGTTTTCGCCGGAGTAGAGCACCGGGAAATGCTCACGCAGCCGCACTGCGATGTAGTTCGCCGCCAACACAGCGGCCCGGGTCGCCTGCTTGAGGCCCTCCGAGCCCATCATCCGCACGTATGCCCAGCTGATCGGCAGAATGTTCGGACTGCCATACGGCGCCGCGGACACCGGAGCCCCGCCGTGGACGACGGTCGCCGACCTCGATACGCCTCCATCGTCGGCTAGTCGACCACCGGAAAGAAAGTGTTCCGTACTTTGGGCGAGCGGATGACCGGGTAGGAACTGCGCCAGGTGCGCCTTGGCCGCGACCGGCCCGACGCCGGGGCCGCCTCCGCCGTGCGGGATGCAGAACGTCTTGTGCAGGTTCAGATGCGACACGTCTCCACCGAAGTCGCCGAACCGCGCGTAGCCGAGCAGCGCGTTCAGGTTGGCGCCGTCGACGTACACCTGCCCACCGGCGTCGTGCACGAGCTGAGCAATGGCCTTCACCTCGTGCTCGTAGACGCCGTGCGTCGACGGGTAGGTGATCATCAATGCCGCCAACTCGGATGCGTGCTCCGCGATTTTCGCCCGCAGGTCGGCGAGATCGACGTTGCCGAGTTCGTCAGTCGCGACCACGACGACGCGCATGCCGGCCAAAACGGCGGATGCCGCGTTCGTGCCGTGCGCGCTCTGCGGAATCAGGCAGACGGTGCGCTCGGCCTCACCGCGCGAGTGATGGTACCCGCGGATGGCAAGCAGGCCGGAAAGCTCGCCCTGGCTCCCCGCATTCGGCTGTAACGACACGGTGTCGTAGCCGGTGACCTCGGCCAGCCAGCTCTCGAGCTGGTTGATCAGCTCGAGCGAGCCCGCGACATCCGCCGCGGGGGCGAACGGATGCAGACCGGCGAACTCCGGCCAGGTGATCGCCTCCATCTCTGTTGCCGCGTTCAGCTTCATCGTGCAGCTGCCGAGCGGGATCATGCCGCGGTCGAGCGCGTAATCCTTGTCCGCGAGCAACTTGAGGTAGCGCATCATGGCGGTCTCAGAGTGGTAGCTGTTGAAGACCGGGTGGGTGAGGTAGCGGGAGGTGCGTTTGAGCGACTCGCCGAAGGCGCGGAACGCCGACGGCGTGTATGCAAGCCAGTCAGCGCCCTCGGCACCGCGTTCCTGCCCGCCGAAAATCGCGTCATCATCCGGGTTCTGTTGCGGCTCGTCGGCGTCGGGCTCGAACGATTCCAGCAACTGTGCGAGCACGGGCACGCCAGCGTGGATGTCTGCGGTCGTCGGCTCGTCGAAACTCAACTGCACGGTCTTAGCGTCGGCTGCATACAACTGGATGCCGTGCTCGTGCGCGCGCGCAACCGTCGCCGCAGCATCCGCCACCCGCACCTGGATCGTGTCGAAGTACGACTCCGAGACGACATCGACGCCGTGTGCGCGCAGGTAACGCACCGCGAGCACGGTCTGCGCATGAACGCCGTGGGCGATCGCGCTGATGCCGCTCGGCCCGTGGTAGACCGCGTACATCGCCGCCATGACCGCGAGGAGCACCTGCGCCGTGCAGATGTTGCTCGTGGCCTTCTCGCGACGGATGTGCTGTTCGCGGGTCTGCAGGGTGAGCCGATAGGCGGGCTTGCCGACGGCGTCCTGGCTCACGCCGACGAGGCGGCCGGGCAGCTGGCGTTCCAACCCCTTGCGCACGGCCATGTAGCCGGCGTGCGGGCCGCCGAAGCCCATCGGAACACCGAACCGTTGCGTGGTGCCGACGGCGATGTCTGCGCCCAATTCGCCGGGTGATGTGAGCATCGCCAGCGCCAGCAGATCCGCCGCCATGACGGTGATTCCGCCCTGTGCCTTGACAGCCGCGATCACCGCCGACGGGTCCCACACTCGACCGGAAGCCCCTGGGTACTGCACGAAGGCGCCGAACACATCCATCTCGACCGAACTGGGGTCCAAATCGTAGGGGGTCTCGTGCAGCTGGATGCCGACGGCATCCGCCCGGTTGGCCAGCAGCGCCTTGGTTTGCGGCAGTGCGTCGGCGTCGACGAGGAACACATTCGACTTCGACTTCGATGCGCGGCGGGCCAGTAGCATGCCCTCGACGACTGCGGTCGACTCATCGAGCATCGACGCGTTGGCGATGTCGAGCCCGGTCAGATCGGTGACCATGGTCTGGAAGTTGAGCAGCGCCTCGAGGCGCCCCTGCGAGATCTCCGGCTGGTACGGCGTGTATGCGGTGTACCAGCTGGGGTTCTCCAACACGTTGCGCTTGATCACGGCCGGGGTGATCGTGTCGTAGTAACCAAGGCCGATCATCGACCGCTGCACCGTGTTCTTGGTTGCGAGCGCACGCAACTCGACGAGCGCCTCGCGTTCGGATGCCGCGCGCGGGATGACGGAGTCCGCGATCGTGTGGGATGCGCTTGCTTCGGTGTCGGCTGTATCGGAGACCTGCGCCTCGATTGCGATCGAGCGCGGCACGGCCGCCTCGACGAGTGCGTCGACGCTGTCATAGCCGAGCGCCCGGAGCATGGTGGACTGCGCGTCGCGATCAGTGCCGATGTGACGCGTGGAAAAGAGTTCGGTCATCTGCGGTGCTACTCCCCGACCAGAGCGGTGTACTCCGCGGCGCTGAGGAATTGGGGGGCGTCGCCGGTCAGCTCGATTTTGATCAACCAGCCCTCACCGAACGGGTCGCTGTTGACCAGCTCGGGGGTGGCGACGACCGCGTCGTTCGCCTCGGTGACTGTGCCGTTCGCCGGGGCGAACAGCTCGCCGACCGACTTGGTGGACTCGATCTCACCGACGACCTTGCCTTCGATCGCGGCGCTACCGACGTCGGGCAGTTCGACGAAGACAACGTCACCGAGCTTTTCGGCGGCGTATTCGGTGATTCCGACGGTGACGATACTGCCATCGATACGCAGCCACTCGTGCTCTGCCGTGTAGACGAGATCTTCTGGGTTGCCTGCTTCTGGGGCGGCCATGGTCAGTTCTTCTTTCTGGTGTAGAACGGGAGCTTTGTGACGGTGAAGGGGAGTCTGCTGCCGCGAATGTCGACGGTCAGTTCTGTGCCTGGCTGCGCGAAAGCAGCGCCGACATATGCCATTGCAATCGGGTGGCCGAGCGTCGGTGACAGCGCCCCGGAGGTGATCGTGCCGATCGCGGTGCCGGTTTCACTCTGCGATGACGTGTCGGATGGTGCAGCGAAGACCTCGTAGCCGGCGCGGGCGGCCCGCTTGCCGTCACCGACGAGACCGACCAGCACCGGGGCATCCGCCGGCGGCCCCTCTTCGCTTGCCGCACGCCCGACGAAGTCGGCATCCTTGGCAAGGTTGACGATTCGGCCGAGCCCGGCCTGTGCTGGGAATGTATCGAGCCCGAGCTCGTGTCCGTACAGCGGCATCCCTGCCTCGAGGCGGAGCGTGTCGCGGCTTGCGAGGCCGGCAGGCACCAACCCCCGCGCGGCCCCGGTTTCCAGTAGCGCGTCCCACAGTTCCGGTGCGTTGTCGGGGGCAAGGTAGAGTTCGAAGCCGTCTTCCCCGGTATAGCCGGTTCGGGCGAACAAGACGGGGTGTTCACGGAACAGCCCGGCGAACGACCGGTAGTAACGCAGGTCGGCGAGTGCGTGTGCGAACTCCGCGCCATCGGGACGACCTCCCTCGACCGCGAAGCCTTCGACTGCGCCAAGGATGCTCAACGATGCGGGCCCCTGCACGGCGATCAGTGCGACGTCGTCGCTCTCGTCATACGTTTCGACGTCGAATCCGGCGGTGCGGGCACGCAATTCAGTTGCGACCACCTCGCGGTTCGCGGCGTTGGCGACAACCATGAACCGGTCGTCGCCGGTGCGATACACGACCAGATCGTCGATGATGCCACCGGACGGATGAAGCAGCAGACTGTATTTGGCCTGCCCGAGCGCAACCGCGGAGATCTTGCCGGCGAGGGCGTAGTCCAGAGCGACACCGGCTTCCGGCCCCAGCACGAGGATCTCCGCCATGTGCGAGAGGTCGAACAATCCCGCGGCTGTCCGAACCGCGTGGTGCTCCGCGAGATCGCTGGTGTAGCGCACCGGCATCTGCCAGCCCGCAAAGTCTGTGAAGCTGGCGCCCGCCGCGACGTGGGCGTCGTTGAGCGGCGACAAGCGCTCGGGGCGCGCTTCTTGGCGCTCTTTCTGGCGCTCATCCCGGCGTGGCGATTCTGACGAGGTCATGAGTTCTCCGGTCTGCGCGAGCCGTCCCCAGCGCGAGAGTGGTGTGGTGCGCGTTGCGCGCGCCCACATCGGGAACTCCCCCTCTGTCATCCGGCCTGAGAGTTTCGCCCCACCCCCCGAATCCTGACGGAGTTCGGTAGGAGCAGCTTTCACCGTGGGCGAGATTGGCGGAACGCATCAGGGTTTCGAGACGGCCGCGGGCGGCCTCCTCAACCTGGATTTGCTCCGCAAATCCACTTTTCAGAGTGGCCAGCTCGATGCGGTAGGGGTACCTGAGAGATTGTCGGGGAGGATTGCTCCTTCGGTGCCCGTTCGCTGTGCGACGGACTCTCCCGCATCGACCATTTCGGCCCAGTATTCAGTTGCAGTTGTCACGCCGAAGCGCATGCCAAGCCTATCGTGTGCGAGGGCTGCGCTGTGTAACCGCCCCATGTAGGCTGACTCGCCTCGTCTGAGCTACGCGAGGCTCCCTGAGCTGGATCGGCTGTGTCACCACCAAAACACTCCAACCCGTCACCGACGTCCTGAGAGATAACAGTCTCCAAAGAAGGCTCCACCGCTCCCCTCGCACAGTGAACCCCAGCTCGCTCGTTCCGTGGCCAAGAGAGAATCGCGTTCCAGATGGATCATGCGGATCACCAAAACAAACACCTTTATGTGGTTCCCGCTACGGGTCAGAAGCAACCTTCCGGTGGCGAATTCTCCTGTCGAACACTGAATCGATGGCACAAACTGCCAAGTGCGTGGCCGGTTTGCTCCGGCGAATGCTGATCCCGGCTTGATTCACGCGTTCCGCCCGATTGCCGCATCCACTCAGGCATTCATTGTGCGCGGAATGTCGGAATGCCCGGGCCAATCGGCACTTTGCGCCCTTTGTGTGAGCCTCTGCCCGGCGGATGGCGGAATACCGCCTCACCCACGCCGCTGGAAACGCTGCCCGCCAGGCGTGGGATTAGCCGGCACG
>Ga0208357_1000287_pt1 | contig 41314 bp, 40 predicted proteins | sample NGESurdeep092012_6_FD_184487 | JGI IMG/M metagenome (GOLD analysis project Ga0208357, IMG submission 184487) | Arctic peat soil microbial communities from Barrow, Alaska - NGEE Surface sample F52-2 deep-092012 (SPAdes) | ecosystem: Environmental > Terrestrial > Soil > Wetlands > Peat ...
CGAGCGCCCTCGGGCGCTCGAAGTTCGCTCATGACTGGTTGGACGTTTGCTGGGCGCGGTGCGCCGAAATCCAGGCGCCGCCCCAAGGGTCGCGGTCGAGTAACAAGTCGCCCGCCTGCACTGAACGCACCAGTTGGGGCGAGCGCGCGTCCATGATGGCGCTCGTGAGACCCTCTCGCATTGCGACGGGCAGGAAGACTGCGCCCAGCGTCGCGCGATCGGGCATACCGAAGGAAACGTTGCTCGCACCGAGCGTCATGTTGAGTCCCAATTCGTCGTGAATGAGGGAAATTGTTTCCAAGGTCTTCACGACGAGCGACGTGTCGGCACCAATCGGCATTGCCAAAGGATCGATGAGAATATCCTCGATTGCGATGCCGTATTCCTTGGTCGCCACTTCGACGATCTTGCGCGTGAGTTCTAAGCGACGCTCGGGCTCGTAGGGAATCTCGAACTCGTCGTTGGGCAGTGCAATGATCGCCGCTCCGTAGCGTTTCACGAGAGGCAAGATTGCCGCAAGACGATCGTCTTCGGCGGTGACCGAGTTCACGAGTGCCTTGCCCTGGTACGTGGACAGTCCCGCGTCGAGCGCTTCGATGACTGATGAATCAATACAGAGCGGAATGTCAGAGATGCTCTGGATCAACTTCACGGCCTGGATCATGAGTTCGACTTCGTCCGCCAGGGGGACGCCCATATTCACGTCAAGCACCATGGCACCGCCGGCAATCTGTTGAGCGACGTCGATGGCGATGCGCGAGAGGTCGCCGGCGCGCAGTTGTTCCTGGAAGATCTTGCGGCCGGTTGGGTTAATGCGTTCGCCGATAATGCAGAACGGCTGGTCCGAGCCAATGACCACTTCTTTGGTAGGTGACGAGAGAACGGTGTGCACGAGTTAGTCCTTAACTACGCCGTCGCCACTGCGCGCTTACGCGCGAGCAGTTCCTTCGCGAGTTTGACTGCCGCGGAGGCGTCCGCGGCGTAGCCGTCGGCGCCCACGGCGTCCGCGTACTCCTGGGTCACGGGTGCACCGCCGACCATGACGATAACGTCATCGCGCAGACCGGCCTTCTCGAGCACGTTCATGTTGGCCTTGAACATCGGCATGGTCGTCGTCAAGAACGCGGAGAATCCGACGATGTCGGGCTTGTGCTCGATGATGGCTTCAACGAACTTTTCGGGCGCGACCTGCACACCGAGGTCAATGACGTGAAAGCCCGCCCCTTCGAGCATGATGTCGACGAGGTTCTTGCCAATATCGTGCACGTCGCCCTTGACGGTGCCCATAACAAAGGTGCCTACCGGTTCGATGCCTGTTTCAATCATCAAAGGTCGCAACACTTCAAGCGCCCCCGCCATCGCCCGACCCGCAATCAGCATCTCGGGAACGAAGAAGTCACCGCGCTCAAAGCGCGCGCCTACTTCCTCGAGTGAGGGGATAAGAGAGTCGAACAGCAGGATCTCGGGCGTGAGGCCCATGGCGAGTCCCGCGTTCGTCAACTCCAGCACCACCGGGGCGTTACCCAGCAGCGTGGCCTCGTACATCTCTTTTAACAGGTCCTCTTGATTCACGCCGCACCTTTTCTTTTCTGTCGGTAACCGAGTGCGCTCGAGAGAGCATCAGATTCCGTGACGCACTGTGCGCCCACTTCGTGAACGTGCGTCGTGCTGAAGCGCGTCGTTGGTCCCGAGATTGAGAGAGCCGCAATGACCGTGCCGTCGTCACGGCGAACGGGTGCGGCCACGGCAATGAGACCGAGCTCGAGTTCTTCGGCCGCGACGGCGTACCCGCGTCGGCGAATTCTTTTGAGCTCTTCGTCAAGTTCACCGCGCGAGGTAATGGTGTGAGGCGTCAGGCTTTCGAGGTGGCCTTCGGGAAGCTCGGCCGCGCCGAATGCGAGAAGAACCTTTCCGAGCGCGGTGCAGTGCAGCGGTTCAGTGCGTCCCAGCCAGTTCGTGCCGCCCAGCACGTAGTGGCTGTCAACTTGGGCGATCTGGCTCACCATGGCGTGGCGAAGCACTCCGAGATTGATTGTCTCTTTGCTCATTTCGCTGAGTCGTTTGAGGTGGGGGAAGGCAATGCTCGCGAGGTCGGTCTCGGTGTTGCCGCGCAGCGCGTACCGCACGAACGCGTCACCAGGGAGAAAGGCGCCGTTGGCGTTTCGCCGCAGCAGCCCGTTGCGCTCAAGAGCGTTCAAGATTCGAGACGCGGTGCTTTTCGCAAGTCCAGAGGACTCGGCCAACTCACTGAAGGTCACGGGCCGCGTGGCGTCGACCACCTGGCGCAGCAGCTCAGCGGCGCGGTCGATGGCCTGGGATCCAGAAGGTTTGGTCAGAGCACTCGCTTGCACTGGTTCCATAGTACAGTACGGAGTTCTACAATGTGATTCGTGAACTTAGGGTGAGACGCCAGCGGTTCTCACGTGGAATGAGGTAGGGATGTTCGTCAACAAGATGGCCCGGTACGAGCTACTTTCTCCTGACGCCATTGAGATCCTTGATCGCGGTTGGCGGCGCATCGTCTCAGAGATTGGTGTGCAGTTCGCCAAACCTGAAGCCGTTGAACTCTTCGCCAAAGCGGGGCAGCGGGTCGAAGGCGAAACGGTGTGGCTCGATCCCGAGTTCATCATGGAACAGATCGCCAAAGTGCCCAAAGAGTTCGACGTCCAGGCACGCAATCCGAAGAACAATGTCCATATCGGTGGCGACTCCATGGTCTTCAGCGGTGTCTACGGGCCGCCATTCGTCAGAGAGGGCAACGTTCGCCGCGACGCGACGATGGAGGATTTCCGAAAGTTTTCTATGCTGGCCCAAAGTTTTCCCGAACTCGACTCCGCCGGTGGAGTGATCTGTGAACCCAATGACGCGCCGCTCGATTCGCGTCACCTCGACATGATCTTCGCGCTGCAAACGCTGACCGACAAGTTCTATATGGGCAACGTCGTCTCAGGCCCTAACGCGCTCGACACGATCAAAATGACCGAGATCCTCTTTGGCGGACGCGACACCATCGAGAAGACCCCCGCCACCATCTCGCTCATTAACTGCAACTCTCCACTGCGCTGGGACGACCGCATGCTCGACGCGCAGTTTGAGTACAACCGCGCGAACCAACCCGTCGTGCTGACGCCGTTCCTGCTGATGGGTGCGATGTCGCCAGTGACCATCCCGGCCGCTCTCGTCCAACAGCTAGCCGAGGCGCTCTCGGGCATTGCGCTGGCGCAACTCATTCGTCCGGGATGCCCGGTCATCTTTGGCTCATTTCTCTCGAACATTGACATGCAGTCCGGCTCGCCCACGTTCGGAACACCCGAGTCCGCGATCGGACTGCTCTGCACCGGTCAACTCGCCCGACACTTCGGTCTGCCCTTTCGTACCGGTGGCGGACTTACGTCGAGCCAGACGCCCGACGCCCAGGCCGCGTACGAAGCTCTCATGACGATGATGCCCACGTTCCTCACCGGTGCCAACATGGTGATGCACTCAGCCGGTTGGTTAGAGGGTGGACTCGTGAGTTGTTACGAGAAGTTCATCATCGACGTCGAACTACTTCGAATGCTGCGTGTCGAGTTCACGCCGCTCGAAATTGACGAAGCCTCCCTCGCGTTTGACGCACATCTTGAAGTGGGCCACGGCGGGCACTTTCTCGGCGCCGAACATACGATGACGCGCTTTCGCGACTGTTTTTATAGGCCGATACTCTCGTCATCGAAGAACTTTGAACGTTGGTCACGCGAGGGAGCGATGGACGCCGCGTCGCGCGCGGGCGAGATCTGCAAAAAAACACTCGAAGAGTACGAAGCGCCACCACTCGATGACGCGATTCGCGCCGAACTCGAAGAGTACGTCGTTCGCCGCCGCGCCGAGTTGGGGGACTAGCGCGGTGGCGAACTTCGTCGTGGCGATGAGTTGGTACACACACGCTGACCCGCGGCCCTTCGCCTAAACATCGTCGATGTCGGACCGGTTCTTCAAGAGAGATAAAGCTTCGCCAAAACTTCATCGACGGCGGACCAGGCTACTTGGTTCACACGGTTTTCAATTGGCACGTCAGTGCCGCGGGAGATGAGAATGAGCACTATGAACGAAACCAACGCCAAGGCAAGCGCGGTCATTATTGGCGCCGGCATCGTCGGTAATAGCCTCGCGTATCACCTTGCGCGACTGGGATGGCGCAATATCGTTCTCCTTGACAAGGGCCCCATGCCCAATCCCGGGGGATCGACGGGTCACGCCTCAAACTTCATCTTTCCCGTGGACTACTCCAAGATGATGACCGAACTCACGGCCGACAGCACCAAACAGTACAAAGAACTCGGCGTCTTTATCGAGAGTGGCGGCATCGAAGTCGCGCGAACCGAGGCTCGACGCCAAGAGTTGCGTCGGCGCATGTCAGCCGCAAAAGCCTGGGGCGTCCCGTGTGAACTCCTTACTCCTGAGGGCGTCGCGAAACTCGTGCCGTACCTTGACCCGACGGTAATTCTGGAGGGTCTCTTCTTTCCCACGGTGGGCGTAGTGGACTCGCTGCGCGCGGGCACGCTGATGCGCGAACGCGCTCAAGAGATGGGGGCCCTCGAAGTTCGCGCGAACACCGAGATTCTCGGTATCGACCGTACGGACGACGGACTCAGCATTCGAGCCGTTCAAACGAGCTCGGGCGAAATCGAGACTGACGTCGTGGCAATCTGTTGTGGCGTGTGGAGTCCTCGCGTCGCACAGATGGCCGGGGCGTCGATCCCCCTGACACCCATCGTGCACCAGATGATTAGCGTCGGTCCGATACCGCTCTTCGCCGACACGGTTGGCGAGATTTCGTACCCAATCGTGCGCGACATGGACACCAACATGTACGAACGCCAACACGGTGGCGACATGGAGGTCGGTTCGTACGCGCACCGCCCCATCATCATTAACCCAGAAGAGATTCCCTCGATCGAGGAGTCGGCGCTGTCGCCAACCGAGTTGCCCTTTACCCAAGACGACTTCGATCCCCAGCTCCAAGACGCCCTCGAACTCATGCCCGAACTCTTGGGCGACGAGAAGGTCGGCGTTCGCTACGCGATCAACGGTCTGATCTCGATGACGCCTGACGGACATCCCGCGCTCGGTGAGACGCCTGAAGTGAAGGGTCTCTGGTCAGTGGCGGCGAGTTGGATCAAAGAAGGTCCGGGCATTGCTCGCGCGGTCGCTGAATGGATGAACGGTCAGGCGCCCGAAATCGATCTCCACGAAGCCGACATCGCGCGTTTTCACGAACACCAGCACACGAGAGCGCACATCACGGCGAGGGCGCGCGAGGGCTTTAACAAGATGTACGGGATCGTGCACCCCACTGAGCAGTGGGAGTCGCTGCGACCAACGCGCCTCAGCCCCGCCTACGAGCGAGAACGTGAACTCGGCGCGTTTTTCTTTGACACCATGGGTTGGGAGCGCCCTTACTGGTATCAGGGAAACGAAGGTTTGCTCAAGAAGTACGCCGGGCAACTCATGGAGCGCGACGCGGAGTGGGAGTCGCGGTGGTGGTCGCCGATCATTAACGCTGAGCACCTCGCGATGCGCGACGCCTGCGGACTCACCGATCTTTCGGCCTTCGCAGTCATGGACGTCACGGGCCCTGGCGCCCTCTCCGCTCTTCAACAACTCGCCGTTGCCCAGTTAGACGTGGCGATTGGCAAAGTTGTGTACACCTCTCTCTTGGACGAGCGTGGTGGCTTCAAATCAGACCTCACGATCATGCGACTTGGCGCGAAAAAGTTCCGTATTGTTACTGGCGCGCACACCGGCATGACCGAGAAGAAGTGGTTTGTCGATCACTTGCCCGCCGACGGCTCGGCGCAACTGAGCGACCTCACTTCATCGTGGTCGACGTTCGGGCTCTGGGGACCACGGGCGCGCGACATCCTCGAAGCGTGCACCACCGATGACGTCTCGCACGGCGGGTTCCCTTTCGCGACGTGTCGAACGATTGAACTCGGCGGCATCAGAGTCCTGGCGTCGCGCATCTCCTACATCGGCGAACTTGGCTGGGAGATATACGTGCCCATCGAAGAGGGTGCGAAGGCGTGGGACACGCTCTACGGCGCGGGTCAGCCGCACGGCATGGTGCCGGTCGGCATTGGCGTGTACGCCACGACGGGGCGTCTCGAAAAGGGGTACCGGGCTCTTGGCAATGAACTAACCGCCGACTTCAATATCGTGGAGGCGGGCATGGCTCGACCTACGGTGAAAAAGCACGACTTCATCGGTCGCGATGCCTATCTCGCCCAACGAGACGAAACGCCCGTCGCGCATCTCTGCACCTTGACCGTCGACGATCACCAATCGAAGAGCGGTGTGGCGCGCTACATGCTCGGTGGCGAGCCAATCGTTGACCTCGATGGGGAGCGACTCGTGGACGACAAGGGACGACCTTCTTATGTCACCAGCGCGGGGTCTGGTCCCTCGCTCGGCAAACACATTCTTCTTTCCTATTTGCCAGCGGCTCAGGCGCGGGTAGGCACGAAACTGATGGTGGAGTACTTGGGCGAGTTTTATCCGGTCACCGTTGACGTCGTCGGATCGACCCCGTTATTTGATCCGGACAACGCTCGAGTCAGAAGTTAAGCGTGAACGTACTCGTGTGCGTCAAGCGAGTGGCGATGGTGGGAGCCCGGATCGTTCTCACCGCTGACGCAAAGGAAGTTGACGTACGTCAACTCGGCTTTACCATGAGTCCCCACGAAGAGTGTGCCGTGGAAGAGGCCGTGAGAATTGTGGAGAGTCATGGCGGTGTCGTCACGGTTCTCACGCTCGGTCCACCCGAAGCGTCGGAGCAGTTGCGCGACGCGGCGTCGATAGGAGCGACGCAACTGGTGCATCTCGTCACCGACGCGCGAGAGTGGAATCCGGTGGCGACCGCCGACGCCATCGTCGAGTCCATCCACAATCTTGAAGAACAGCGTGGAACGTTCGATCTCATCTTGTTCGGCAATGAGGCCGCCGACACCGGCGACTATCAAGTCGGCGTCCGTGTCGCCCACGCACTCGCTCGACCTTGTGTCAACGGCATTAAGAATCTTGACGTTCGCGATGAGCGTGTTCGCGCGCGACGTGAATTTAGCGGTGGCGACGAACTCTACGATCTGACACCGCCCTGTGTGGTCGCGGTCAAGGAGGGCATCAACTTGCCCCGCTATCCATCGCTGCCGGGGCGCATGAGGGCGAAGAAGATGGCGATCGAAGAGACGTCGGTTGAGTGGCGAGAGGGAGCACTTCGATTAGAGAGACTTCGCGTCCCCGTCGAGCCACGCGAGCGCGCCGAGGTTCTCGGCAATGGCGTCGACGCGGTGCCGGCGCTCATTGAACTGTTTGAGCAGTGGGGAATTCTCGCGTGAGTGACGTCGCGGGCGTCCTCTGTTTCGTCGAGTGCGACGACGACGGCGTTGTTGACGCGTCGCTTCGAGCTCTCACGTTCGCGAGGTCACTCGCGGAGTCCTCGGGGGGCCCGCTCGTGGCGGCAGCCTTTGGCATCGTTCCTTCGACGGTACTCGAGTCACTTTCAACGTTTGGCGTGCGCGATGCTCATCAACTACTGCTCAACGGCCTTGAGGCCTACGCGCCGCTCGGTTGGGCACGCGCGCTTCATGAACTTGTCGCGAGCACCGGAGTGGACGCTCTGGTAGTTGCGGGTAGCGATCGAGGTAACGAGGTCTTGGCAAACCTTGGCGCGACCATGGGTATTCCTATGGTGGCTAACTGTCTCAGCGCCTCGTGGATAGACGCCACGTCAATTCGTCTCAGTCGTCAACGATGGGCAGGAAGTCTCATCGAAGACGCGGTGCTCGAAGGGGTACCGGCACTCCTCAGCGTTGCGTCTGACGGCGTCATGGCCTCGCCGGCGCAAGCGCCGGTTCCCACAGCGTTGCACGAGTTGCAACTGGACACGAACGAGACCGATGCCAGTGTGCAGGTTGTTGAGTGGATTGGTCGTGGCGGGGGTGTTGCGCTCGCGGACGCAAGGGTTGTCGTGGGCGGCGGACGTGGCGTGGGATCTGAGGAGGGCTTCGCGGCGCTCGACGAGTTAGCCGGTTTGCTGGGTGCGGCCGTTGGGGTGTCGCGAGCGGTGACCAGCGCTGGCTGGCGTCCGCACGCGCAACAAGTGGGTCAAACGGGTACGAGGATCTCGGCCGAGTTGTACCTCGCCTGTGGGATCAGCGGGGCCACGCAGCATTTGGCCGGTTGCCGTAGCGCCAAGCACGTCGTGACGATCAACACCGACGCGGACGCGCCGTTCCTTTCTCGCGCCGACTACGCCGTCGTCGGAGACTTAGGCGTGGTAATCCCGGCGCTGGTTTCAGCGATACAAGCGCGCAAATCGTCGCACTAACGACGCGGCGATGTCGACTTACTGGGCAGATTCTGGTTCGTTGTTCTCGCTGTGAGCGTGACGATAAAAATGGGCCGATGAAGGCGGCGCTGGCGTGTTGCCCAAAATGAGATCGGCCGCCTTTTCCGCCACCATCATCACCGGGGCAAAAATGTTGGCGTTGGTCACGTAGGGCATGACGGACGCGTCGACGACGCGAATGCCCTCAAGACCGTGCACCCTCATGTTCGACGGATCAACGACCGACATGTCGTCAGTTCCCATTTTGCACGTGCACGAAGGGTGCAGGGCCGTCTCGGCGTCGCGCGCGACCCAGTCGAGAATTTCTTGGTCGGAAGAGACCTCAGCGCCGGGCGAGATTTCGCCGTCGCTGTAGGGGTCAAAGGCACTTTGGCGCAGGATGTTTCGCGCCACTCGAATTGCCTCTACCCATTCGCGCCGGTCCTGATCGGTTGAGAGGTAATTAAATCGAATGGCGGGGTGCACGGAAGGATCGAGTGATTTCAGTTTCACTGATCCGCGCGCGTCTGAGTACATCGGGCCAATGTGGATCTGGTAACCGTGGTCAGCGGCCGGCGACGAACCGTCGTAGCGGATCGCGATCGGCAAGAAGTGAAACATCAGATTGGGGTAGGCGACGTCTTCATTACTGCGGGCGAAGCCACCGCCTTCGAAGTGGTTCGTGGCACCCGGGCCCTTTCGAAAGAACAGCCACTGCGCACCGATCCATGGTCGATTGCGTAACTTGAGCGCTGGTGCGACAGAGACCGGTTGCGTGCAGCCGTGTTGGACGTACACCTCGAGGTGATCTTGGAGATTCTCGCCTACGCCAGGCAGGTTCGTCACGACGTCAACGCCAAGGGCCGAGAGTTCTTCGGCGTTGCCTACGCCCGAAAGCTGAAGGAGGTGCGGAGAGTTGAACGCCCCCCCGCACAGGATCACTTCGCCCGCTCGTATTTCCTTGCGGGCCCCGCGATCAGAGATCTCGACACCCACGGCGCGTGTGCCGTCAAAGAGCACTTTGGTGACGAACGTTCGACAGCGAACTTCTAAGTTCGGCCGGTCCATGACCGGATGTAAGTACGCTCTCGCGGCGCTGAGGCGTCGGCCTCGGTGGATAGTTCGGTCAAAGGCAGCGAATCCCTCCTGCCTGTAGCCATTCACGTCAGGCGTGAGGTCGTAGCCCGCTTCCTGGACGGCTTTGAAAAACGCAGTGAAGAGCGGATTGGTGGCGGGACCGCGTTCCAGTATCAGCGGCCCTGTCGTGCCCCGATACTCGTCACCGCCTGCGAGACAGTTCTCCATCTTCTTGAAGTAGGGCAGACAGTGGGCGTAGTCCCATTCACTCATGCCTGCGTCTTTGGCCCATCGTTCGTAGTCAAGGGCGTTGCCGCGCTGAAAGATCATGCCGTTGATGCTGCTCGAACCACCCAGCACTTTCCCGCGCGCGTGGTAGATCTTTCGATCGTTCATATGCGCTTCAGGTTCGGACTCGTACTTCCAGTCGTAGAAACGATTCCCGATGGGAATCGTCAGTGCCGCCGGCATATGAATGAAGACGTCCCACTTGTAGTCCAGGCGGCCCGCTTCAAGGACTAAGACCTGCGTGGACGCGTCCGCGCTCAGCCGATTGGCGAGGGCGCTACCCGCCGATCCTCCGCCCACGATGATGACGTCGTACGTATCTCGCTTCATGTGCTCCTCTACGCGCCGGGCCCTGCGGGGCCAACATCTTCTAGATGTGGTTCACAGGTTTAGGTGACGTACATACCCACGTCAAGTCTTTTAACGTCAACGTGTGGTTCCCACTATGTGGCGAAGTCCACGCGCGCAGAACATTTGGGCCATCATTGTTGCATCAGGGAAGGCCCACCATGCTTGACAGCGGACTTGTCATGACGTTGTTCGATTTCAACCGTCACGATGGTCTCTCGTGACGCGCCAGTTCACACCGAGAGTCCGCTTCGACAATATGAGAGAACGCACGTCGCAGGTTCTCGCGGGCTTTGAAAACGAAATCAGGGCTGAGACCCTCGACGACGTACGAGAGGTTGTCCGCCACGCCGAAGAGGTCGCCCGCGGCGGACTCTTCGTTGCGGGCTACGTCTCTTATGAGAGCGCACCGGCCTTCGATCGTGGTTTAAAAGTTCGCGATCGTGACGCGAACTGGTGCGCCAAACTTCCCCTGGCCTGGTTTGGCTTCTATCGCGAAAGTGTCATCACTGCGCTGCAGCTTCCTCGCGACATTCGAGGATCCGAGCGAGCGAGGTGGAGTTCGAAAGTGTCGAAAGAGGCGTATCTGTCGAACGTTCACTCAATCTTGGGCGACATCGCGGCCGGCACCGTGTACCAAGTCAACCTCACTAATTCGATAAACAGTGATAATCCGGGCGACCATCGCTCTCTCTACCGACAGCTTCTGATGGCCCAAGAGCCGGCGTACGGAGCGCTTCTGGAACTCGATGGCATCGCCGTGGTCAGTGCGTCTCCCGAACTGTTCATTGAGTGGGATGGTACGGCGCTTCGAAGTCGGCCCATGAAGGGCACGATTCGAAGAGGACGTTGGCCCGAAGAAGATAACGAACTCGCGCGCGAATTGAGTGAGTCACTCAAAGAGACGGCGGAGAACGTCATGATCGTTGATCTCATTCGAAACGACATGGGAAAAGTTGCCGCCGTGGGCACCGTGAATGTCTCAAAGATGTGTGCGCTCGAAGCATTCCCGAACGTGTGGCAACTGGTCTCAGAAGTGGAATGCGTGACGAGACCCGCTACTCAACTCCTCGATATATTCACCGCCATGTTTCCCTGCGGTTCCGTCACGGGGGCACCAAAGCAGAGTGCAATGAACATCATCGAGGAACTTGAGCAAAGCGAACGCGGTGTCTACTGCGGGGCAATCGGACTCTTAAGTCCGAGTCCGCGCGGCGTGCACGCTCGATTTAACGTGGCTATTCGCACGGCGGTGGTTGACCAACGAGGTGGGCAAGCACGCTTTGGCAGTGGCGGCGGGATCGTGGCCGCTTCTCAACCCGAGAGTGAGTACCGCGAGATGATCCTCAAGGCTGACATGTTGAACACCGTCTCGCCTCGCCCCTTTCGCCTCCTCGAAACATTTCGCCATTCTCCCGGGAGTGCCAATGACAATCTCGCGCGCCATCTCGATCGACTGACGCACTCGGCGGAGTTTTTCGGGTTTCGCGTTCGACCCGATCTCGCAGCGTGGGTGGCGTCGAAGCTCAACAACGTTGACGATGAGGCACGCGTACGTCTGCTTCTCTCACGAGGTGGAAAGCTTGAACTTCAGTGCGCGCCAGCGCCCGAGCCTCGTCAAACTCCGGTGCAATTGATGGTTGATGAGGATCCTGTTTTCAGCGATTCGATCATGCTTTTTCATAAGACCACGCGACGCGACGTGTACATGAAACGACGCAGACGATTTCCACAAGCCGATGACGTCATTATGGTGAACGAGCGAGGCGAGTGCACCGAAGTGACGATCGCCAATCTGGCGGTTCGACAGGGCGCTACCTGGTTTACGCCACCACTTTCTTCGGGCTGCCTTCCAGGGATCGAACGGGCTCGATTGATCGAGCAAGGAGAACTTGTTGAAACGACGATCACGCTCGAAGATCTGCGATGCTGCGACGCCGTTGCGGTCGTCAATTCGCTTCGCGGCTGGCAGGACGCGGTAGTAATAGGTGAGTTTTCAACTTCGTCCAGCGACGTCCCGTCCCCCACCGCGCCTTCTCGGCAAATGTCGACACTCTAAGGTTGGCCGATGCAACGATTCATTCTCACCCTTAGATGTCCAGACCGCGCGGGAATTGTGCTCGCGGCGGCGAAGAGCATCGGGGACGTCGAAGGCAATATCGTCGAGAGCGACCAGTTCTCGGATCCGCCAACGGGACTGTTCTGCATGCGGATCAGTTTTGACAGTCCTCGAGACATCGACGAGGTTAAAGGCGCCCTTGACTCTCACCTTGGCGTCTTTACGCCACTGCTGAGCGTTCGACTCGAGTCTCGGCGTCGACGTGCGTTGGTGATGGTCTCAAAGCTTGACCACTGTCTTGTGGATCTGATGTATCGCTGGAACATCGATGAGTTGGCGGTGGATATTCCGGTCATCGTGTCGAATCATTTGGACTGCGCACCGATTGCGGAGCGCTATGGTACGCCGTTTGTTCATATCCCAGTGACGCCATCTACAAAGGGCGAGGCTGAAGCAGCGCTCAAAGATCTGGTCGCCCAACAAAGCATTGATTTCATCGTGCTCGCGCGTTACATGCAGGTGTTGTCACCGGAGTTCTTTGAAACGATGCCGGGCAACATCATCAACATTCACCACTCGTTCTTGCCGGGCTTCAAAGGCGCGAAGCCCTACCATCAAGCGTACGAGCGCGGCGTGAAGTTAATTGGCGCTACCGCTCACTACGTCACGGCAGATCTCGACGAAGGCCCGATCATCGAACAGAGCGTCAATCGCGTGACGCACGCGCAGTCGGCCAGTGACCTAGTGGCGATCGGCCGTGACATTGAACGCACGGTGTTGGCGCGCGCCGTTCGACTCCAGGCCGAGGATCGTGTGATGCTCGCGGGAAATCGGACAATCGTTTTCTAGTCGTCGTGCCATTGGCAGGCTCGATGCCAGTCGAACGTACGTGTCGACGTGGGTCAGGATTTCTAACGAACGCTTCGAATAGTTGGAAAAAGTAACTTCCCACATTGACTGAGCGGTCTCTCTTGTAACGGTCTCATGACAATTCTCTCTTAACACCCACAACTTTGCTGTTTGGCGCCTTCGTCTAACCGTTCTCACAGGTTCTTCACTTTTCTGTAATCACCCTCGGGACTAAGCCTTAGTTAAGTGCGGCGTTTGAAGGCGCAAGTTAATTAGTTAAGTGATGGGGACGATCATGAAAAAGGTTCTTACTAGTGGAGGTGGCCTCCGCTCGGTTCGCTCAAGGCTGTCGGCAGTTCTAACTTTCGGGGCGTGTTCAGCAATCTTGGCGACCGGACTGGTATTCGTCGCCGCTTCACCGGCGTCGGCCGCGCAGGCGACGAAACTCGCCTTTACGACTCAGCCGCCCACGACCACCGTGGCAGGAGCAACTCTCGCGACGTTCAAGGTTCTCATTGAAGACGGGACCAACGCCCCCGCAACCACGGACTTGACGGACTCGGTCACCATCTCTTCCTCGTGCGCCCTTGGGGGCACCGCGGTTGAGTCAGCGATCGGCGGCACAGCAACATTTAGCGCACTCTCAATCAACACGGGAACTTCTTGTACGCTCACCGCCACCGACACGTCGACAACGCTGTCAACGGCAACGAGCACGGCGGTGACGGTCAGTCCAAGTACGGCGAACAAGCTTGCGTTTACGACCCAACCACCTACGACCGCTAATGAAGGTGCAACCCTTGCAACGTTGAGGGTCTCAGTAGAAGACACATACGGCAACGTGGTCACTTCGGGTACCGGCGCTACGGACAACGTCACCATCACGTCTGCGTGCAACCTTGGAGGAACGGCGGCCGCAACGGCAGTTGCTGGTGTTGCAACGTTCAGCGCGCTCGCGATTAGGGATACCGGCGCTTGCACTCTCACAGCCAAGGACACCTCGAGAACGCTGACGACCGCAGCGAGCACGTCGGTGACCGTGACTCTGGGTTCGGCCACCAAGCTCGCCTTCACCACGCAACCATCAACCTCCTCCAACGCCGGATCATCGCTCGCGACTTTTAGGGTCTCCGTAGAGGATTCGTCCGGCAACGTGATAACGACCGGTACTGGCGCCACGGACGTGGTGGCCATTACGTCCTCGTGCACCCTTGGTGGCACAGTGACGGTGACGGCAGTTGCCGGCGTGGCTACTTTTAGCGCCCTCGCCTTAGACAGCGCTCGCGCTTGCACTCTCACGGCCACGGACACCTCGCGAACTCTGACAACGGCGACCAGCACGTCAGTAACGGTGACCCCGGATACCGCTGCCAAGCTCGTCTTTACGACAGAACCGCCCGCGACCACCAACGTGGGAGCAATCCTCACTTCATTTCAGGTCTCCGCGGAAGACGCGTACGGCAACGTGGTCACGAGTGGTAACGGCTCCAAGGACTCGGTGACCATCACGTCCACCTGCACCCTTGGCGGCACCGCTACTGCGACAGCGGTTGCCGGCGTCGCTACGTTTACATCGCTCGTCATTAGCTCTGCCGGTACGTGCACGCTCACGGCCACCAACTCTTCGAGAGTTCTAACGACCGCGACGAGTAGCGCCGTTGATAGCCGAGTCGCCCAAGGTGCCCTTAGCGTCACTTCTCTCGCGGGCACCATTGGTAAAGCACTGACACTTACGACAAGCGGTGGATCTGGCACGGGCGCAGTTACTTTCAGCGTCACGAATGGCACGGCGACTGGCTGCACCGTGACGGGAAGTTCACTAACGGTGACGAGCATCGGAACGTGCATTGTGACCGCGACCAAGGCGGCATCAACCATCAACCAAGCCGTCTCGTCTCCGGCCACCACCGTGAGGTTCTCCGTGGCTGGTCCAAAAGCGACGCACGTCATCGGTGCGGCGTGGGTTGGTAGAACCGTGACGGTCAAGATTGTCGGCTCTGGCTTCTATGGTCGACCAAGGGTCATCAGCAACGTCGCGGGTGTCGCGGCGCGAGTCACCGGCGACAGTGGCAAGTTGCTGACGATCAGGGTCACCGCTAAGGGCGGCGTGAAGACAGGCGTGCATACCTTTAACGTCATCTTGGCGAACGGTAAGAGGACCTCTGTGAAGTTCAACCTGAGGTAACTATAAGGAAATAACGAGTTGTAAGAACGACCGATTGGAAAATCGCGGTGCGTCGTGTGCGCCATGACTCACCGAAAGCGTGACTCACGGATCACTCGCTTTGGCGATTTCTATCAACTTATCGATAGAGTTCTTCGCTATGACTCGACGTTGGATTGTTGTTGACATTCTCGTCGTATTGCTCTTTGTGGGAATCGGTCGATCTAATCACCACCACGTCGTCAGCATCTCGGGCATGGCATCGACCACGTGGCCCTTCGCTGCGGGTCTCGCGATTGGTTGGCTTATCGTGCTCGCCCGTCACCAAAACGGTGTCTCACTCGGTGCTGGTGTAGAAGTGTGGCTGGCAACAGTTGCAGTGGGAATGACTCTGCGCGTGATCGCAGGTCAAGGAACCGCGTTCGCCTTCATCATCGTTGCCCTGGGTTTCTTGGGTGCCCTCATGCTGGGACTGCGCCTACTGCGCACGAGGCTGACTCGCGGCGTCTAGATCACGAATAAGGGAAGACGACCTCGATACGTGGGCCGCTACTCTTCCAAAAGACTTTGTAAGGATGATGACCCGGCACGGATAAGCGAAAACAGATTCCCTCGTTAGTCGCCAAAGCGCTCGAACGTGATTGCGCTTCGGCGGGGTGGCTCAGTACGTATTCGCAGATGATAAGTAGTGCGTCGTAAAGGTCCGAATCGTCCGACCTTTCGATCTCGTCGAGATGGTCGTTGGCAATCTCGGAGTAACCCGAGACCTCGCTCACTTTGATCGGCGGGAGCGTTGGACAGTCTTAGAAGCTGCGGCGCGACAGAAGTGTCTGAAGCTCGGGGCTTTCGTCGTATTCGAGCTGAGCCTCGGTCACGATACGGGCGGGCTGGAGAAGGATGCTGCCGTCCTCATTTTCTCTAATGACAAAGCGCTGGCTGGGATGACCAGGCAGCACAACGCGGCTTCGCTCGTCAGTCTCTATAACGATCACTTTCGCACTCCTGCCTCGTCCTTACTGTTATTTCCCGTTTTCCCACTTTAGGTAAATGGGAAAAATGCATCGTGATTGATCTACTGCATTTGATACAACGGTCGCGCCTCATATGAGGCGTACTCCTCACGAAACTCAAGGCTTCAAAAATACGCAAGTATGAACTTGCACTTTAGCGCACATCGCGCTAGTCTTCACTTGCGTGTCAACAACGACCATTGAGGAGTACGGATGAACACAGATCGAATAGAGCGCGAGATCGCAATCGAAGCACCGATTGAACGGGTGTGGGCGGCCTTGACGCAACCGGCGTCGGTGAGTGCGTGGTTCTGTAATGGAGAAGCAGTCACGATTGATCTTCGCGTTGGCGGGGTTATGACCCTCGACATCGGTGAGCATGGATATTTCAAAACGGCAATTGTCACCCTGGATCCGCCCAACGTCTTTTCGTATCGATGGGCATCCGCGTATCCCGGTGAACTCGCCACTGAAGAGAACTCGACTCTGGTTGAGTTCTCTTTGACGTCGACGCTCGAGGGGACCTTGTTGCGCGTGGTGGAGAGCGGCTTTGACTCGCTCGACATTCCTGAAGATCGCGTGGCGCACGCTGGATACGAGAACCACTCTCAAGGTTGGCCGAGTGTCATTGGCGAGCTGGCCAAGTACGTTGTGGCAAACAAAGAGATCCCGCTTGTCGATTCCCAATGAGCGACGTTACCGAGGTTCTCACCGCACTAGCCGACCCCACACGGCGAATCCTCCTCGAGAAGCTCTCCGTCCGAGGCGAAGCGACGGCGACCGCTCTCGCCGGCGACCTTCCGATCAGTCGTCAAGCCGTGGTCCAGCACCTTTCGGTGTTGGACAAGGTGGGGCTGGTTCGGGGTCACCGCCAGGGTCGTGAGCATCGCTTCATCGTCTGCACGGAGCCCCTTGCCGAAACGGTGCAATGGATGGAGAAACTCTCAAAACAGTGGGATCGACGGCTCAACGCCATCAAGGAAATCGCCGAAGCCGCGCACGCACTTGGGCTTGAGACAGTCTCAAACCAAAACGACGAAAGTAGGAAGAATCATGAATGATCAAAGTCTCACTATTTCCTTCTTGGTAGATCAATCACCGGAAGAAGTCTTCGCCGCCATTAATGATGTTCGTGGATGGTGGACAGGAGAAATCGAAGGTTGCACCGACAAACTTGGTGAAGTGTTTACCTATTCCTACCAAGACCTCCATCGGAGCACGCAGAAGATCACGGAGTTGATTCCGGGTAAAAAAGTATCGTGGCTCGTTGTTGACGCCTGCTTGAGTTTTGTTGAAAACACGGACGAATGGATTGGCACAGAGGTCACTTTTGATATCTCCAAAGAAGGTAACGGGACTGAAGTTCGCTTTACCCACGATGGATTAGTTTCCGACTTTGAATGCTTCGATGCTTGTTCGAACGGATGGAACTTTTACATCGAAGGTAGTTTGCGAAGTTTGCTATCGACCGGCAAGGGTGAGAAAGCCAATTGGGAAAGCGCAACGACTTCTCAGTGAGGCGTCCGCGCTAATCGGACGTGGGTGACGCGGCGCATGTCGCTTAGCCCGTCATCTTGTTAGGGAATCCTTATGTTTCCGATGGGAATTCGCTAATTCGCTTGGGTATCGTGAGAAAATCGAGCATCGCGACGAGAAAAACTGTGGGGGATTGAACCCTGTAAAGGCTCTAGTTGAGCGCACGTTGAACCATTCGCGACGACGCACGCCGGACGTTTCATGTTATTGATCCTCATCGCGATTGTGGCGGGTCTTATCGCGGGGATATCACCCTGTGTTCTTCCGGTACTCCCGGTCGTCTTCATCGCGGGCGCCACTGCTAACGCTCCTTCTAATTGGCGACGAGCGCTGTCCATTGTCCTCGGTCTCATTCTCAGTTTCTCCGTGCTCATCCTGGCGGGCGCGGAGATTGTGTCGCTCTTCCACTTGCCGCAACAGTTTCTGCGCGACCTCGGTATTGCGTTGCTCATCGTGGTCGGAATTGGACTGTTGGTGCCCCAACTCGGCATGTTGATCGAGCGACCTTTCTCACGATTCGTCGCGTCGCATCAACCCGTTGGCTCGAGTGGTGGCTTCGTCATAGGACTGGCGCTTGGTCTCGTCTTCGTACCTTGCGCCGGACCCGTACTCTCGACCATCATCGTGCTCGGCGCGAGAGAACACGTCAATTTCATGACTGTCTTGGTGACGATCGCGTTTTCCATTGGGGCGTCCGTGCCGTTGCTCTTCGTTGCATTAGCGGGAAGCGCCTTGGTCGAGCGGGCACGGTCGCTACGTGAAAAGGGACCACTGCTTCGTCGCGTTGGTGGAGCGGTGCTCATTGTTATGGCGGTGGCGATCAGCACGAGCGTCTTTAACTCACTCCAGACTGACGTCCCTGGGTACACCAGCGCACTCCAATCCCACATCGAGGGAACCTCGACGGCCACACGAGATCTTCAGAATCTCAAAGGCAACCCCAAGAGCGCTGACGGGAGTCTCGCGTCGTGTCGAGCTGGTGATGCCGCTCTTTTGATGTGTGGGCGCGCACCAAACTTTGCGGGCATTACGGCGTGGTTCAACACACCAAAGAACCAGCCGCTGTCCATCAGCGCACTGAAGGGCAAGGTCGTCCTCGTCGACTTTTGGACGTACTCGTGCATTAACTGTCAGAGAACATTGCCTCACGTTGAGGCTTGGTACAACCGTTACAAGGCGTACGGGCTGGTGGTCGTCGGCGTCAGCACGCCTGAGTTTTCCTTCGAGCACGTAGTGAGCAACGTGAAGTCGGCGTCTAAGTCGCTCGGCGTTGATTACCCGGTGGCCATTGACGACAACTACGGAACCTGGGACGCGTACAACAACGAATACTGGCCCGCCGACTACCTCATCGACGCCAACGGCATTGTTCGTCACGTCGACTTTGGTGAAGGTCACTACGGCCTTTCCGAGACGCTGATTCGCAAACTCCTCGTCGCGGCCAATCCCAGTGTCAAGCTGCCGCCGCGGACGAGTGAGCCGAACCTAACGCCCACCGAAGCAACGAATCCCGAGTCGTACGTTGGCTACGAACGGCTCGCCTATGACGCCAACTCCAGTACGCCGCCGCACGACGTTGCCGCGACGTTTCACTTTCCGTCATTGCTGACCCCGGGGTACTTCGCGTTATCGGGCGTGTGGACCGATCATCAACAGGACGCCACGGCGGGTAAGAGCGCGTCGCTCGAACTCAGTTATCAGGCGAAGAACATATACCTGGTCATGGGTGGCACGGGCACGGTCAAGGTGTCGGCGGGTAATGGCACGGCGCCCGTGACTATCAAAGTTAGTGGTGTGCCGCGGCTCTACACCCTGTATCACTCTGCGTCGTTATCGACGGGCACGCTCATAATGAAAGTGTCGCCTGGAGTGCGGGCGTACGACTTTACGTTCGGTTAGCGCGGCCCCACGTCTTGGAGAGACGTTCGATCATTGACTTCCAACGTTCCATCATTTCGGTTGTCGCCTGGGCCACACGGGTCTTGTGATCGGCGGAGCCGGAGTCGGAGTCGGAGTCGGTGTCGGGGTCGGGGATGGAGCGGATACCCATGACGTCACGAAAATTCATTGATGATTTAGTGATGTGTGGAGTAATCGAGCGAAGCGACTTTGTGCGCCACACTCCCTGCACGACGCCCGTGCCATAAGCCAGGTCATCAGCGACGCCAAGGGGAACGTCGGTGACGTGGAGGCGACGATGACGCCAGCGCCACGCGGTGCCGACGCCAAAGAGTATGAGTGCGCGCTTTCGGAGCCGAGGATGAATTGCCGCCAAGAGCAGGAAGATGCCGAAAGTTCGAACGGCGGCCCTGGCGAGAGGGCCGCCGGCGCGAAGCATGTTGTGACTCACGACCTGCTTGGCGACCTCGTTGGGATTGTCGGTTGACTGAAAGAACTTGTCGCGCGCGTGTGCTCGTGCTGAGCGGATGATGCGAGCACCAATGGATGGTTGACCGATGAGTACCGAGGTCCAGGCGAGAAGTGTCCAGGGATCGGCCCTCAGGGGTGCGAGTCGCGCTCCGTGTCGTGTCGCCAGTGCCGCGCTTGACGCCCCATAGCTCTGTCGCTGCGTCCACCACGATCGCCACGAATCGCGAGGAGGGTGTGTCACGACGATCTCCGCTTCGTAACGAACGAGCCAACCCGCGTCGTGAAGACGCCACACGAAGTCGACGTCCTCACCAACTCGCAACGCCTCATCAAAGCCGTCGCCAAAGGCTGAACGGCGCACCATCATGTTCGCGCTGGGCACGTAGCCAATTACTCCACCCGGGACGACGAGACCACTTCGTTCGCCCATATCAAGAGGACCGAAGTGATGCTCGAACCGTTCGCGCATTGAATGACCATCTGATCCACACACGCGCGGCGCGACGGCAGCCACGAGGGGATCGCCGAACACACTGAAGAGCCGCCCCGCGACGTCGAGCGTGTTATCCATCGAGACGTCGGCGTCGATAAACCAGAGGAACTCTCGAGTCGTGGCAATTGAGCCAATGTTGCGCGCTCGCGCCGCACCTAAATTGTCGTCGAGGCGAATGAGATACGCGCCAAAGGACTCACAGCATTCACTAATTTCGTCGCCCTTGGGCGACGCGTCGTCAACGACCGTGACGTGAAATCCTTCGAGTTGTCCAAGGAGCGTTCGCAACGTCGATACGTCGTCGAAGACTGGCACGACGACGTCAAGTGCATCGACGTGAAGTTCGGCGCTGAAATGAGGTCGAAGAAGACCTTGGAGAACCAACGTTCTTGCGAAACGCTCCTCGCCGACTTGGACGACGCCTCCGTTCTTCCAACGTTCGGCGAGTGCGTGCGACGCACCAGACAAGCGCAGTAGTCGCCACGGACTTCCGCCGCTGACGAGCTCTCGATCGATAAACGTTGCCTCACTGTCCAAAGTGACGTTCGTACCAAGGGGGATTGGCGTCTCAATGGGCGAAGGAGCGAGAGGAAGAAGGGAGCTCACGATGTGAGTCTTTCACCCATGTTGCGAACGTACCCCTCAGAGCAGTCAGAATAGAGAAGTTCGAGGAGGAACCGTGACGCCTGAGACGTTGGTAAGAGAAGAAGCGCCCGAAGAGATTGACGAGATCGAAGAACTGCTCGTTGAAGAGGTCTCGATAGATGGACTCTGCGGGGTCTATTAAGTCGTGTCAGTAACGAGTGTCGACGCTTTTGACGCGTCGCAGTATTGGCAACTCAGTGCCCAGGTCTCTCTTCGCGATGAGGCATTCGGCGCTCTCGCCTACCATCACGGCAATCGCCGGCTGGTCTTTCTAAAGTCACGCGAACTCGTCGAACTCGTTCGTCGACTTGGCGAGTTCGACAGCGCCCTGGATGCCATTGAGGCACTCGCTCCTTTTGATCAGCACGATCGTTACGTCACCGCTCTCGCGTCACTGCATCGATCGGATCTGCTTAATGGGCGCTGAGTCATCACTTCGTAACCGTTTCGAGCGCGGACTCGCCGCCCCCATCTGTCTGACATGGGAGTTGACCTACGCGTGCAACCTCGCCTGTACGCACTGTTTGTCGTCGTCGGGTCGTCGCGATCCACGAGAACTCTCCACCGACGAGGCCAGGAATTTGATCGACGAGATTGCCGCGATGCAGATCTTCTACGTCAACATTGGCGGCGGCGAGCCGATGATTCGCCGTGACTTCTTTGAGTTGATTGAACACGCCGTAGGTCAACACGTGGGCGTGAAGTTTTCAACGAATGGGACGCGAATCGACAAAGAGGTCGCGAGGCGCTTAGCGGGCATTGACTACCTCGACATTCAAATCTCGATTGACGGCGCGGACGCCGAGACGAGCGATCGAATTCGAGGTGTGGGCAGTTACGACGCCGCGCGACGGGCAATGGACAATTTGAAAGAAGCGAACTTCGGGCAATTCAAGATTTCGGTCGTGATGACGCGCGAGAGTGTCGAGCAACTCGACGCGTTCGAAGCCCTCGCCGCGTCCTACGGTGCCGAACTTCGTCTGACCCGTCTTCGCCCCTCTGGACGAGGTGTTGAGGTGTGGAACGATCTGCATCCAACGCTCGCACAGAATCGGATGCTCTACAAGTGGTTACTGGCGCGACCCAACGTGTTGACGGGTGACTCGTTCTTTCATCTTTCAGCTCTCGGCGCACCTCTTGAGGGTCTCAATCTCTGTGGCGCGGGCCGGGTGGTCTGTTTGATTGATCCCGTGGGTGATGTGTACGCCTGTCCGTTCGTTATCCACGACGAGTTTCTTGCCGGCAACGTGCGCGCGGCTGGTTTTGGTGAGGTGTGGACGAACAGTTCACTCTTCAAGTCGCTGCGCGAGCCCGGCAATCCTGGTGCGTGCATGTCGTGTGGATCATACGACGCGTGTCGCGGAGGTTGCATGGCCGCAAAGTTCTTCACGGGACTTGAAATGACCGATCCCGATCCTGAGTGCGTTTTTGGACACGGCGAGGCAGCACTCGCGAGCAAGCGTGTCACGATCCGTCCGCTTTCATCACCTGATCACTCGAGAAGGGTGCCCATCGCGCTTTCTTCACGCTGACGCTTGGTGCACGTTTTAGAGACTCAGGTAGTCTCGCTGTGAGTTGTTACGGGGGAAAGATGTCAAGTTCGTGGTTTGAGACAGTCGCCATTGCGCAACGTCGAGCCGAAAAACGTCTCCCAAAATCGGTGTACGGCGCCCTGGTGGCCGGATCCGAAAAGGGACTCTCCTCGAGTGACAACCTCGCCTCCTTCGACCAGTTGGGTTTCGCGCCACACGTTGCCGGTCTGCCGAACGAGCGTTTCATGGCAACGACCGTCATGGGTCAGTCCATGTCGATGCCCGTGATTATCTCGCCGACCGGTGTGCAAGCGGTGCACCCCGAAGGCGAAGTCGCCGTGGCCCGAGCGGCCGCCAATCGAGGTCTTGCAATGGGGCTGAGCTCGTTCGCGAGCCGATCCATTGAAGACGTATGCGCCGTCAACAACCAGGTCTTCTTGCAGATGTACTGGTCGGGTGACCGAGACACGATGATCCAGCGACTCGAACGGGCGAAAGCCGCGGGCGCGAAGGGCGTCATTCTTACGCTCGACTGGACGTTCTCAAATGGGCGCGACTGGGGCAGTCCCTGGATTCCCGAGAAGATTGATCTCAAGGCGGTGATGAAACTTGCGCCCGGAGTGCTGGCTCGTCCGCGCTGGTTGTGGTCGTACGCCAAGACGGGGCATCTTCCTAACCTCACCACTCCCAACATGGCCGCGCCCGGCGAAAAGCCGCCAACGTTTTTTGGCGCCTACTACGAGTGGATGCAGAGTACGTTGCCGAGTTGGCAGGACGTTTCGTGGTTGCGCCAGCAGTGGGAAGGACCATTTATGGTCAAGGGCGTCTGTCGCGTGGACGACGCCAAGCGCGTGGTTGACCTCGGAGCGAGTGCACTCTCGGTCTCTAATCACGGCGGGAACAATCTTGACGGCACGCCCGCGCCGCTGCGCTCACTGTCAGCGGTCGTCGACGCGGTGGGTGACCAAATCGAAGTGCTCCTTGACGGTGGAGTACGACGAGGCAGCGACGTCGTGAAAGCGCTGGCCTTGGGTGCGAACGCCGTCATGATCGGACGGGCTTACCTTTGGGGATTGGCCGCAGCCGGCCAGGGCGGCGTCGAGAACGTGCTCGACGTACTTAGGGGCGGCATCGACTCGGCGTTACTCGGCCTCGCCAAGGCTGATATCAAAGATCTTGATCGTACCGACGTCGTGGCACCTGCCGACTTCTATCGAAAGCTCGGGACGTGACACGCGTCGCGGTCGTCACTGGAGCCGCGCGCGGCATAGGAGCCGCGACCGTCGACGCACTGGTGAACGAGAACTACCGCGTCGTTGCCGTGGACCGCTGTCGCGACATCGCTGACGTTCCCTACGCACTGGCGACGCCGGCTGACCTCGAGGCCGTCGTGGCTCGTCACGGTGACCAAGTGCTTGGACTAGTTGGTGACGTACGGAGCGCGACGGACATGCAGCTCGCCGTTGAGACCGCGACGCGTCACTTTGGACGACTCGACGCCGTGGTGGCGTGCGCTGGCGTGCTGGGCGCGGGCGGTCCATTATGGGAGATCAGTGACGCGACCTGGGACGCCGTCTGGTCGGTCAACGTGCTGGGCACTCGGCGACTCATTGAGGCGGCGGCGCCGGTGTTGATCGCCAACGGTAAAGAGGCGAACGGGCGAGTGGTGGCGGTCGCGTCAGCCGCGGGACGAACCGGTCTGTATCACCTCGCGCCCTACAGCGCGGCGAAGCACGCGGTCGTTGGTCTGATCCGAGGCGTCGCGATGGACCTTGCACCCTACGGCGTGACGGCAAACGCGGTGAGCCCGGGTTCGACGCGCACCGCAATCCTCGAAGCCTCGGCGAGGATCTATGACTTAGCGAGCGTTGAAACCTTTGCCGATCAACAACCAATTGGTCGACTCCTCGAACCCCCGGAGATCGCCGCGACGATTGCGTGGCTGTGCTCGTCAGCGGCGTCGGCAATTACGGGAGCGGACATCGCCGTTGACGGAGGAATGACCGTCTAAAGGTTGCATTCGAAGTCGCGAAGTGATTGAAGGTAGGCTCTTTCGTGGCTTAATGCCACTTTGAACTAATCGTGAGGTCCTAATTGAGCGAAGTTGCAATGCCAGGTCGTGTTGTCATTCTGGGATGTGGATCGGTTGTTCAGTGTCTACTCCCTCTGCTACTTGATCACTTCAAATTCGAGCCAACGTCAGTTACGGTGCTCGAAAGTCGTGACAATCGATCGCGAATTGCTTCTTCGCTTGAACGAGGTGTCCACTATTTACAGTGGGAAATTACTCCAGAGAACCTCGAGTCCACGCTCGACGGCCTGCTTGGCGACGGCGACCTGTTAATTGATCTCGCGTGGAACATCGGACTGAGTGAACTCCTCGAATGGTGTCGTCGTCACAACGTTCGTTACCTCAACACGTCGGTGGAAGTCTGGTTTCCTTACCACGATCCCGCCAGCGCCTCACCCCAAGAACGCACGCTGTACTGGCGTCATATGGACTTGCGTCGCCAAATCGCTTCGTGGGGATCGAACGAAGGTCCTTCGGCGGTCGTCGAACACGGGGCAAATCCCGGGCTCGTGAGTCACCTTACGAAACAGGCGCTCAGCGAAATTGCCGAGGCCGTACTTCGCGATGGACTGCTCGACGATCGTCACGACGAGATCAACGAGGCGCTCTTGGCGCAACGTTTTAACGTACTCGCGCAACTATTGAACGTGAAGACAATTCACGTTGCCGAGCGCGACACGCAGATTACCAATCGGCCCAAGCAAGTCGGTGAGTTCGTTAACACCTGGAGCGTGGACGGCTTCTACGAAGAGGGCGTCGCCCCGGCGGAGATGGGATGGGGGACGCACGAGCGAGTGTTGCCCGAGCTCGCGCGCACCCACGAAGGTGAAGGACCTCAGAACCAGATTTGCTTTGCGCAAATGGCGCACAAGACCCTGGTGCGCTCAACCGTTCCTTCAGGCCCCATCGTGGGTATGGTGATTCGCCACGGCGAGGCCTTTACGATCTGCGATCACTTGACCGTCTGGGAGGGTGACACGCCCGTCTATCGGCCCACCGTGCACTACGCCTACTGTCCAACGGACGTGGCGTGGGCCAGCTTTGTTGAACTCGAAGGCAACGACTACGCCTACCCTGAAGTGCAACGCATCATGAACGACGAGATCATCTCGGGCCGGGACGAACTTGGTGTGCTCGTCATGGGTCACCCGTACAAGTCGTGGTGGACCGGCATGCGCACGACCATTGAAGAAGCGCGCGACGTGGCCCCTCACCAGAGTGCGACCACGATCCAAGTCGCCGCGTCAATCCTCGGCGCGATTCAGTGGTTGCTCGCGTCACCTAACGAAGGCGTGCGCGTCCCTGATGAGTTGCCGTGGCGCGACGTGCTTGACGTGGCGCTGCCCTACGTGGGCTCGCTCTGGTCGGGTCCCATTGACTGGGACCCGGTGTCGAGCCACACGGACTGGTTTGATAGGTGGTCGGGTCGCGAACTCGACGAGGACGATCCCTGGCAGTTCACGAACTTTTTGGTGCCGTAGGCTCGCGTTCTTTTAGAGAGGCGTGACGTAGGCGCCGTGAATGCCACCGTCGACGAGGAACGTCGAAGCCGTGACGAACGACGAGTCGTCACTCGCAAGAAAGAGGACGGCGCCGGCAATCTCAGAGGGCTCGGCGAAGCGTCCAAGCGGCACGTGAATAAGACGTCGCGCCGCGCGCTCGGGGTCTTTCGCGAAGAGCTCTTGGAGCAAAGGAGTGTTGACCGGTCCTGGGCAGAGTGCGTTGACGCGAATGCCTTGACGAGCGAACTGCACGCCGAGTTCACGTGACATTGAGAGCACGCCACCCTTGGACGCGGTGTAGGAGATTTGTGAGGTCGCCGAACCCAGAACGGCGACGAACGACGCGGTGTTGATGATTGAACCGCCGCCACGCTCGAGCAACAGTGGAATGCCGTACTTACAACAGAGAAACACCGAGGTCAGGTTGACGTCTTGGACGCGCGTCCACGCGTCAAGGTCGGTCGTGAGAATCGAGTCGTCGTCGGCCGGTGAGATGCCGGCGTTGTTAAAGAGAATGTCGACGCCGCCGTACGTGTCAACGACGGTGGCGTACATTGCCTTCACGCTCTCCTCGTCAGCCACGTTTACCTTGACGAACGTGCCACCGATCTCGGTGGCGAGGGCCGAGCCCGCGTTCTCGTCGAGGTCAGCGACGACGACCTTGGCGCCCTCGGCGCCAAAACGCAGCGCGGTCGCGCGGCCGATGCCACTCGCGGCACCGGTGATGATGGCGACCTTATTGTCCAAACGACCCATCAGTTGTCCTCCGTTGAGATAAATACATTCTTTTCTTCACTAAAACCAAGCAACGCGTCGGGGCCGAGTTCGCGACCAAGACCCGACTGCTTAAATCCACCAAAGGGCGTCGAATAACGCACCGACGAGTTTGAGTTCACCGATAGAGCCCCGGTCTCCACACCGCGAGCTACGCGCAACGCACGACCGATGTCGCGACTCCAGATTGATCCCGAGAGTCCGTACGGACTCTCATTGGCGATACGAATCGCTTCAGCTTCGTCGCTAAATCGCACGACCGACACGACTGGTCCAAAGATTTCCTCTTGAAAGGAGCGACTCTTCGTGTCAGACGTCTCGAGCACCGTGGGCGCCATCCAGTAGCCCGGACCTTCGGGAGCGCTCCCGCGAAAGGCGACGTCAGACTCATTGACGTAAGAGCGCACGCTCTCGCGCTGAGCCGAGGTAATGAGCGGTCCCATTTCGCTTGATTCGTCGGTGGGGTCGATGACGCGCACGCCCTTGACGGCCGTCTCGAAGAGTTCCATAAAGCGGCCGTAGGCCGACGCTTCAACGAGTAGTCGCGAGCGCGCGCAACAGTCTTGGCCGGCGTTGTCAAAGACGGCGTAGGGCGCGCTCGCCGCGGCCTTCTCGAGGTCAGCGTCGGCGAAGATGATGTTGGGGCTCTTGCCACCAAGCTCTAAGGTCACGCGCTTGACCTGAGCGGCGCAACCCTCCATGATGACGCGACCTACAGCATTCGAGCCCGTGAAACATACTTTGCGAACGGCGTCGTGAGTGACGAAACGCTGGCCCACCATGGCCCCGTCACCGCTCACTACCTGAAAGACGCCCTCCGGAAGTCCGGCCTCGAGGCCCAATTCCGCCAAACGTAACGCGGTAAGTGGCGTGAGCATGGCAGGTTTTAAGACCACCGTGTTACCGGCCGCGAGCGCGGGACCGAGTCCCCAGCCAGCGATGGGCATGGGGAAGTTCCAGGGAACGATGATGCCAACGACGCCGAGCGGTTCGTAGAACGTGATGTCCACACCGCCGGCGACGGGAATCTGGCGACCAGAGTGACGCTCGGGCGCGCCGGAGTAGTAGTTGAGTACGTCACGCACGTTGCCCGCTTCCCAGCGAGCATTAGAGATCGTGTGGCCTGAGTTCGCGACTTCTAACTGAGCGAGCTCTTCGATGTGCGAGTCAACAACATCAGCGAAGCGACGAAGCAGTCGTGAGCGATCGGCTGGCGTGACCGTTCGCCACACGGGCGCCACGCTCGCCGCGAGATCGATTGCCCGATCGGTCTCTTCGAGGTTGTGCACGACAACTGAGCCAATTGACTGCTCGGTCGCGGGATTGATGATGTCAAGGGTGGTGCTCACAGTCGTTCAAATCCTCGGTAACGCTCCCAGTCGGTCACTGCAGAATCAAAGGCCGCGACTTCGACGCGCGCGGCGTGTACGTAGTGGTCCACCACTTCATCAGAAAAGGCGGCGCGTGCCATGGCGCTCTTGTCCAACAGTTCTGCCGCTTCGTGCAATGTGGTGGGCACGCGCCCGGCGTCAGCGTCGTAGGCATTGCCCTTAAAGGCGTCCCCGAGCGGAAGTGCTTCCTCGATGCCGCGCAGGCCAGCCGCGACGAGCGCCGCAACCGCGAGGTAGGGATTGACGTCACCGCCAGGTATGCGGCACTCGACGCGAAGAGAGGATCCCTGACCCACCACGCGAAAGGCGCACGTTCGATTATCGAGGCCCCAGAGAAGGGCCGTGGGCGCGAACGAGCCTTTGACGAAGCGCTTGTAGCTGTTGATGTTCGGCGCGAGAAACAAAGAGAGATCTCTGGCGTAGGCAATCTGACCGGCGAGGAAGTGCTGAAAGACGGGAGAGAACCCGTGTTCTTCGTTACCGGCGAAGACGGGCGTGCCGTCTTTTTCGCGCAGCGAGAGATGGATGTGACACGAGTTACCCTCGCGCTCGTTGTATTTCGCCATGAAGGTCAAACTGCAGCCTTCCTGTGACGCAATCTCCTTAGTTCCCAATTTAAAGAGACTGTGTTCGTCGCACTTGTCAATCAGTTCGGCGTACTTGAAGGCAATCTCGTGTTGTCCGTAGTTGCACTCGCCCTTTAGAGATTCGACGATCATTCCAGCGTCTCGCATTGAGCGCCGAAGGCGACCCAAGAGCGGCTCGATTCGTGAGATGCCCTGCAGCGAGTAGTCAACGTTGTAAAGATTGGCGGGTGTGAGGTCGCGATAGCCGTCGTTCCAAGCATCTTCGTAAGTGTCATTAAAGACAATGAACTCGAGTTCCGTGCCAGTAAAGCCGAACCAACCGAATTTGCTCAGGCGATCGACCTGCTTTTGGAGAATTTGGCGCGGTGAGACGAGGACGGGCTCACCCTCACCGGTTTCGACGTCAGCGAAGACAATGACGGTCTTTTCGTGCCAGGGGACCTTTCGAATAGTTGAAAAGTCGGCGTTGAACGCCAGGTCCCCGTAACCACTTTCCCAGGAAGTTAGGGCAAATCCGCCAACAGTGTTCATGTCCACGTCCGAGGCAAGTATGTAACTGCACCCCTCTACCGCGCCGTCCGCGATCTCGTCAGCGAAGAATCGAGCGTCGAGTCGCTTGCCCTGAAGGCGCCCTTGCATGTCGGTGATGGCGAGAATGACCGTGTCAATTTCGTCGTTCTTGATGAGCCGGAGCAACTCGTCACGGGTCAAGCGACCCGGGGTTGAAGAACTCACTGTGGTCTCCTCGATTCAGTAATGGAGGCAATCGTAGTCGTCGGTATCTCGTCACTCCATTCGCGGACGTGGACGGAACAGCGAGATCAGCGAATCGAAGCCCCGAGAATTGAAGGGTCTAGGCAGTTGCGTGGTCACCACTGTACGGTCTGTCCGAACAATCCACATGAAGAACGTTTTCAGAGCAGACGACGACGGGATCCTTGGGTGACGTTGTTCATGACCGCGATACAAATCGTGTCGCCGGATTATTTTATTTCAGACCGAGCGTTACTTTTGGCAGAGGGCGCGAGGCGTCGTCGCTAAGTAAGGCCAGAAGCGTTGCCGTGTCGAGATGTTCTTCGACAAGATCGGCGAGTGCGTCGATGCGCGCTTCGCGTCGAGCCGCAAAGTCATGTTCGGCTTCTGGAATGAAACTCTTACCCGCCGCCTCAGCAATGCTCAGGAGATAGTGGCGACGCCACTCATCGTTCTCGAAGAGCCCGTGCCAGGTCGTTCCAGCCACTGATCCGACGCTGCAACCCTCATCGGCAAAGAAAGGTTCACCGCTTTCGACGACGACCCGTCCGTGATGAATCTCGTAACCACGAACGACGGTGCCGTTTGCGAGCGGTCGCTCGGACTGCGATAACACTTTCTTCTCTTGGAATCTGGTGCGCACGGGCAGCAGTGAAAGTCCTTCAACGCGTCCCGTTCGGCTTTCAATATCGTCCTCGATTATCGAGCCAAGCATTTGGTAACCGCCGCACACGCCGAGGATCGCGCGGCCCGACGCCGCACGTTCCTCGAGTGAGGGAGCGAAGCCCCGATCGCGTAACCACGCGAGGTCGCTCACTGTCGCGCGAGTCCCGGGAAGAATCACGAGGTCGCATTGACTCATCTCTTCGGGGCGATAAATAGGTCGCAGCACGACGCCTGGCTCGTCGAGCAGAGGGTCGAGATCAGTGAGATTCGAGGTTCTCGGAAACGCGATCACGCCAATGGAGAGAATGTCGCGACCGAGCGGCGCACGAACGTCGAGCCACGCCGTGAGATCGATGGCGTCTTCGGCGTCAATCTCTAGACCGCGACGATAGGGAAGCACCCCGAACGTCGGGCGAGCGGTCATGCTCGTCAATTGATCGATGCCGCCTTGAAGGAGTTCCTTTGCTCCGCGGAACTTGTTCACGATGAAACCGCGCACGAGATCTTGATCCTCTTTTTCGAGCACCGCCAAGGTGCCCACCAGTGACGCAAAGAGTCCCCCGCGGTCGATGTCGCCAACCAGTACCGCGGGCACGCCAGCGGCGCGGGCGAAGCCGAGGTTGGCGATATCGCTCGCGCGCAGATTAATCTCCGCCGGGCTCCCGGCCCCTTCGCAGATCACGACGTCAAATCGACGGCGAAGTTCACGATGAGCGTCGACCACCAGATCAAGCAGTTCGCGCTTTTTCGCCCAACCGTCCGCGGCGTTCAGGTCGCCCACCGGCTGGCCGAGAACGATCATTTGGCTGGTGGTGTCGGTGCCGGGTTTCAAGAGCACGGGATTCATAAGTACTTCGGGCGCAACTCCCGCGGCTTGAGCTTGAACGACTTGGGCCCGTCCGATTTCGCCACCGTCGGCGGTCACGTATGAGTTAAGCGACATGTTCTGTGCCTTGAAGGGTGCCACCGAGATCCCTTGGCGAGCGAGCCAGCGACACAGTCCGGTGACGACGGTGCTCTTGCCGGCACCCGACGACGTGCCGACAACTATGAGGGATCCCTCGTTCATCGCGTACGAGCGTCTTGACGCAGTAGCTGCTCACTTCGCTCGATGGCGTCGTGTTCTTTCTCTACGTCGAGGTTGCGCGACAGGAAAAAGTACAGACCGCCAGCGACGAGAAGTCCAATGATCCAGGAGATATCCACGCCCTTTAACCACGTCGCTCCCGGACTTTGGTACAGGCTCGGAATGGACATGAATGGAATCTCTACGACAATGCCAAGAAGGTAGGCACCGATTCCTCGCAGGCCCCAGCGGCCGTAGACACCGTTCGGCGTGAAGAGGTCGGTCGTGGCGAACTTGCCGTGACGCACGAAATAGAAGTCCACGAGGTTCACGCTGGTCCACGGCGCCAAGAGATAGAGCATGACCAGTAGCCAATCGTTCAAGACCGACGTCGCGTTGGTCAACAGTGCGCCGAGCACGAACCAGACGACGGCTAAACCAAGAACGGTAATCATCCGTACGCGAGAGCCTGAGGGCACGGGTCGAAACGAGTCAACAATCGTCAGTACCGACAGCATGCCGCTGTAGGCACTGATGCCCATCGCGGCGACGAGTGCGGCGACGGCGACCAGCGCGAGTACGGTGCCCGCGTGAGCGAGTGTGGCGTTGCCGGCGACGTCGATGCCCGAAAGAGCGTCGCTCACGTGAAGCCGTGTCGCCATCCATGCGCCTAAGGGAATTAACCAGATTGGTGAGCCGACGGCACCGAGAAAGACCGCCGTCGTGATGCTCCTTCTCGAAGTGTCGCGCGATAGGTAGCGCGAGTAGTCAGAGACGCAGGGCGCGTAGGTGATGTTGTACGACGCGGCGACGGAGAACATCGCGAAGAATCCCACCGCGTTGAAGTTGCCGACCGCTGGTCCGTGACCCGCGGCGTGGCCGGTGATGATCCCGATCGTCAAAAGAGTCCACAACGGCAATGACACCCAGAAGAGCCAAAGAACAATCCGGTGGATCACGTCGTGGCCGTAGATTGCGAGCAACGCGGCCGCGACACTCACGACAATCGCGACGCCAGTCACGTTCCAACCAAAAATGCCGAGGAGACCTTCCTTGATGATCACCACCGTGACCACGTTGAAACCCACAAAGGTCAGCGTCGTCGCGACGAGGGGTACGATCACACCGCGATAACCAAACTGAGCGCGCGACTGAATCATCTGAGGCAGTCCGAGCGCGGGGCCCTGCGCGGCGTGCGCGGCCATGAACATGGCTCCGAACAAGATGCCCGTGACGCCAGCGACCGACGTCCAAAGGCCGCTCAAACCCACGACGGGTCCAAAGAAGGCAATGGCCACCGTGAAGGGTTGGAAGTTGCCCAGGAACCAGAAGGGAGCTTGGCGCCAGACCTTGCCGTGCGAGGCGTCCTCGGGTACGAAGTCCAAATGGCGAACTTCGATCGTGCTCAAGAGGAGCCTTCTATTTCGCTCACGCCCGCGGAGTCGAACGTAGCCATCTCTCGCATGATCTTGGCTGATGCCTGAACAATGGGTACGGCCAGCGCGCCACCGCTTCCTTCGCCGAGTCGAAGTGAGAGGTCGAGTACTGGGGTGAGACCGAGGTATTCGAGACCAACGGTGGCGCCAGGTTCGCTCGAGCGATGTCCGGCGATGAGGTAGCCGCGAACGGCGGGCGCCAACGCCGTGGCGACGAGCGCCGCGGCCACCGAGATCACGCCATCGATAACGAGAGGGACGCCTCTCGCGGCGCCACCAACGATAAATCCCGCCAGCGCAGCAATCTCCAGCCCTCCAACCTCAGCGAGTACCGCGAATGGCGAAGCGTCAGGCGCTACGCGCTGTAGCGCTGTTTCGATCACGAGGGTTTTCACTTTCAGCATCTCGTCATCGATGCCGGTCCCTCGTCCGGTGACCAACTGTGGACTCGTCGCGGTAAGCGCCGCGATGAGCGCCGCCGACGGCGTGGTGTTGCCAATGCCCATGTCGCCCGTGACGAGTAGTCGAGTGCCTTGGTCAACAGCGTCGTTCGCGATCTCCACCCCCACGCTCAGCGCGCTGAATACTTGTTCGCTCGTCATCGCGGGTTCCACGGCGAGGTTGGCCGATCCCTTCGCCACGTTGCGTTGCACCAAGGCGCTCACGTCGCCAGGAATTGGTGTGGCGACACCCACGTCGATGACAACGACGCTCGCACCGACGTGACGCGCCAGCACATTGATCGCCGCACCTCCGGCGCAGAAGTTCGCCACCATCTGTGCGGTGACTTCTTTTGGCCACGGCGACACGCCCGCGTCAAGAACGCCGTGATCACCGGCGAACACGCAAATCGTCGCCGGCTCTGGAATCGGCGGCGGGCACGTTCTCGCTATTGCACTGAGTTGAACACCGAGCGTCTCAAGCTGCCCGAGAGAGCCCTTAGGTTTCGTCAGTCGCTCTTGAAGGTGGCGCGCTTCTTCGGCGGCCTCGTCGCTGGGCACACGAATCGATTGCGCCAGTGCGTCGAAGTCCTCTTTGGTCATTGCGGTGTCCCTTTCTCATTCGATAGTGTCTCGACCTCTGACGACACATCCCCAGAGGTCTGTTCAGCTCTTCGATCCATTCTGTCGAGCGCTCTTTCGAGACGCTCGAGTCCGTCCTCGTTCGGCACGGCGATTCGTGACGTGTCGACAAGCCCAAAGTTGGTGCAGTCGCGCACGACCACGCCGTCGAGCGCGAGCGCCTCACGAAGGCCCCGGTGTTTGACGAGTAACCAGTTGGCGTCAGAGGGCAATGCCGTCAGACCGTGTCGGCGTAGAAGCGCGCGCAGCCTTTGTCGCAGGACACCAATCGCGACGAAGTCGTTGGCGATGTCGAGTGGCGCCAAAAGTTCGGGAAGTGCCGATGACGCCAAACCATTTAACGACCACATGGGCTGATGGCGCCGAAGCGTTTCAATGAAGGCGGGATCGGCGAGTACGTAGCCAACGCGCAGCCCAGGACAAGCCAGGACCTTCGTCAGCGAACCCACGACGACCGCATCGCGCTCACCTCGACTCCACTGACCAGTGGCCAAGGGATAGAACGCTTCGTCCCATACGTCGGCGCGATCACTCGTTTCGGCTAAGAGGCCGCTCGGGCTGTGGGGGTTGGATCGCCATTTTGGCCCCGTTCCTCTGGGGTGTAGTGAGAATTCGGGCTCGCTCACTGTTCCACCTAATTCGTTAGCGACGAGTGTGATTGCTTCGGCGCCGCCGTTAGTCAACAAGAGTCGATCGGAGTTCACGCCCATGACGGCCGCGAGGGCTTCGTGGGCCCCGCGGGGATCGGGGTATCGACCAATCGCGTCGAGATGTGCCGCGATAACGGGTCGCGGATCGAGGGCGACGGGGTTGAGGGACTGCGAGAGGTCGAGGATGCTCTTGGGGTCAATGCCAAGGGCTTGGGCGACGCTCGCCCCGTCACCACCATGAGCCCCGGGAGGTGGGACAGTGCTCATGTGCGCTTCCACCACTGGCGAACGCCAATCGCGCCGAGCAGCAGAAAGAGCGCCGTCGTCACGTCGCGACTTAATCGGACCGCGTCGCCAATGTCATCGGGTTGAACGCTTCGACCTCGTCCCAACGCGGGGCGGTCCTCAACGCGGTCGCTGTACCGACTGCGTCCGCCAAGTTGAATACCCAGTGCCGCGGCGAAGGCCGCTTCAGCGACGCCTGAGTTCGGTGAAGGATGATCTGGTGCCTGGGTCGTCACCGCGAGGCGAATCTCTTTCGCCGCTCTGGGACGCACCAGTGTCACTAGTGCGGCAGTGCAGCGCGCGGGAACCCAGTTCGCCACGTCATCGAGGCGGGCGCTGGCCCAGCCGTAGTGTTCATACCGACTCGATCGGTGTCCCACCATGGCGTCCATGGTGTTGACCGCGCGATACCCCAATGCGCCCGGCGCACCCGCGAACGCAGCCCACAGAGCCGGCGCAACGACGGCGTCGACAGTGTTCTCCGCGACTGATTCCACCACGGCGCGCGCCATCTCATTGGCGTCGAGTTCGCTAGGGTCTCGGCCAACGAGCGAAGGCAGAAGCTTGCGAGCTTGTTCAATGTCGCCCGCCGCTAAGGCTGCCGCGACATTGTTCGCGGCGCGATGCAGGGCGCGTCCGCCGACGGCCAATCCGGTAGCGACGGCCGTTGATTTGATCAATCGGCCCGTGCCCACGCCAATCGCCGCACCTATCGCGGCGTGCACCACGCCAGGACTCTTTTCGTTGCGGTAATTTCCACGTTCGAAGGACTCCATGACGCTGCCAAAGTGGACAACGGGGTGAAGAGCGTTCGTTGGCTCACCAAGTAATCGGTCAAGGATGATCCCCGTGGCGGCACCCAGAGGTCGAGGAAATGACGAGCGGCTCGTCATCGAGTCGCCAGTACGACGAGTCCGATAGTTTCTCCCAGTACCGCTGCCGCACCAAGAACGTCGCCAGTAAACCCGCCGATTCGCCGTCGTGAGAAGAGGGCGACGCCGGCGATTGCGACGAGTTCAGCACCGAGAGCCGCGAGACCTCGAATGCCTCTCCCGATGGTCACCAGCGCGATCGAAAGAACGAGCCCCGCCGACATTGAAGCAATCAACGTGACACGTTGGCGTTTCGATCGGGGCTGTGTCCCAAGAAAGTCCTTCACGATGCCCGTTGGGCGCGCGTAGGGGAGGGATTCAGTGATGAGAACCATTGAGGTTCGCGACGCACACCAGAGGCCCGCGAGCACCAAGGGCGCGGGCGTCAGCGCGGCGAGGGAACTGAACCTCAGAAGGAGCACCGCGGCGACGCTGATCGCGCCAAAGGCGCCAATGGCGGGGTCGGCCATTGCCGCGAGTCGGCGCTCCTTGGAGAGGGGCGCTAAAAGTCCGTCGCCCGCGTCCGCGAGACCGTCGAAGTGCAGGAGTCCAGTGAGTGCCATGTCCGCAACGACAACAATCGCGGCACTCGGTAGTGGCGTCCACGCTTTTGCGACGAGCCACCAGATCAGGCCGATTGCGAGACCGAGCAGCGCTCCGACAATGGGGAACCACACCATTGTCGACTCATTCGGTGCGCTCGCGCGACCGAAGGGCGTAAGAAACGCGATCGCGCGACGCACTAGTTATCACCGGCGGGCAATGAGAGAACACGCCCGGCCACGACGAGGAACACATTGTCGGCCACGCGCGCGACTGTTTGATTCAGTGTCCCGAGTGCGTCGCGAAACTCACGGCCTAATGGCGATTCTGGATGCACACTCAATCCGACCTCGTCGGAGACGATGATCGTGTCACCAACACGCCGCGACAGAGCGTCAACGAGACCACGGAGATCGGGTTTCATCTCGGGCAACGCGGCGAGCCAAGGGCCGAGGGAATCGATTAAGACGGTGCCGGCGGTTGCGCGCAGCACGTCCGCCAAATCGTCATCAGCGACAACGGTGCTCCAACGCGAAGGGCGGCGTTGTTGGTGCTGCGCCACACGCGAGGCCAGGACGTCGTCGTTTTGAACGCGCATCGTCGCGACGTAGGTGACGTCGTCACTTGACTGAGCGGCTAATCGTTCCGCGACGTGTGACTTTCCCGATCGAGCGCCGCCGAGTACGAGGGTAATCATGTCGTCCATTCATTAGCGCCGGACAGCACCGCACGATGAACTGCGCGTGCCAGACGCGCACCCCAGAGAGACCGCGGACCACCGAATCGTTCGATTTCGCCCCCAAGTGGACAGAGAATGGTGACCGCGTCTGAAGGTGTGCCGGTGGCCCCAATGTTGGCGTCGAAAAGGGCCTGGGACTTCGCTTCGGTCGCCGTCGCCACCGCGTTGATAAGTGCGGCCTCTTCGAGTCGTATCGGTACGAACGCGACAATATTTATTGTTCCCGCAGTGCTCGGCGTGTTTTCAATAGAGTCATCGCTTGCGGCCCACGTTGGATGAGAGATTCCAACGGTCACTTCCACGTCGACGTTCCCATCACTGGACTGTTGAGAGCGACGAACCCGCGCGGCGGTCAACATGCCTACGCCAGAGCCACTGAGATTGAGGTCAGTGGCTAACTCGGACACGTGTTGATCGATGTCAACGCGTTGGTAGTCGCTCGGGACTTGAGCGTTGAAGACCCAGTTGCGCGAGCCTAGACCGCCCCCAAAGACGGCCGTAGAGACGCAGAGCAGTGGTTGCGTTAGTCGCCAGACGAGCACGTCGAGATCGACGCCATCTTCTTGTCGCGACGTCAGCTCCGCGAACATCAGTACTCGATGCCCTTTTTCGCTCGAATACCTTGCTGGTACGCGTGCTTGATCATGGTCATTTCGGTGACCGTGTCAGCAATGTCGATGAGTTCTTGTGGCGCGTTGCGACCAGTGACGATCACGTTGGTCGTGCGAGCTCGGCCGGTAATGGCGTTGACCACGTCCGCGACGTCAACCCATCCGTAGCTGACCGCGTAGGTCACCTCGTCGAGAATGACCATGTCGTAGTCGCCGCTCGCCAGTTTCTCCAGCGCCACCGACCACGCGTGACGCCCCTTGGCCACGGTCTCTTCAATGTCGGTCGACTCCCACGTGAAACCGTCGCCTAGAGTCAGCCACTCGATGCCGAGGTGATCGGCCAGTTTGCGTTCGCCGACTTGCCACTTACCGCCTTTGACGAACTGGATGACGACGACGCGCCAATCGCGCGCCCACGCTCGTCCCATGACCCCAAAGGCCGATGAAGATTTCCCTTTGCCGTTACCAGTGTTGACGATCACGATGGAGTCGGCGCGCACGAGGTTCTTTGGCGTCTCGGGAGCTTGGCGTTGTTCTTCAGGCATGGTTTCCTTTTGGTTTGGTGCGACGAGGTACGACAACGAGCTCGCCGTCCTCGGTGCGCAGAATTCGTACCTGCGTACCGAAGTGGTAATCGAGCAACTTTTCTTCCAACACTTCTTCCGCCGTGCCCGTGGCCACGATCGAGCCGGCGTCGAGGAGCACGAGTTGTCCGGCGAACTGCGCGGCTAAGGACAGGTCGTGCATCGCACTTATAACGGTCAGGCCACGCTCGAGGCGAAGCTCATCGACGAGCTCTAGTGCTTCGACTCTACGGCCGAGATCGAGTGCGCTCGTTGGCTCGTCCAACAGAAGAACGGGGGCTTCTTGGGCGAGCGCACGCGCGAGGACCAGGCGTTGCAGTTCGCCACCCGACATCGCAGCGAGGTGACGATCGGCTAGTGAAGCAAGACCAAGTCGCTCCAATAGATTGGCGGCGACCGCGCGATCACTCGGTCCTTCGGCGCCAAAGTATCCAAGATGAGGCATGCGACCGAGGGCTGCGTAGTCAATGGCACGCATGTCAGGTGGAAGTTCTGGCTTTTGTGGCACGTACGCAACGAGTTGAGCGAACGCTTTGCGTGAGAGATCGCCCGTCACTCGTCCATTAACGAGGACGTCGCCGCTGTACGTCGTGAGTCCCGCGATGCTTCGAAGAAGCGTCGTCTTGCCAGCGCCGTTGGCTCCGATAACCCCGAGCCACTCGCCAGAGACAATCGAATGCGTGACGTTGTTCAAAGCAACCGAGGAACTGTAGTTAACGGTGACGTCGCGCAGTTCGACAATGTTGTGGGGAGGAGCGTCGACGGCGATCTCGCCACTCACTAGAGCACACCTTCGTGAGCTCTGCGCGAACGAAGGACGAAGATAAAGAACGGACCACCGACGAACGCGGTGATGACGCCAAGAGGGACCTCCGCCGGAGACTCAATGGTTCGAGCGACGAGGTCAGCCAGAATCAAGAACGCTGCACCAGCGACGATAGAGACGGGCATGACGACGCGGTAGCTGGCGTTGGTTGTTCGTCGCACGACGTGCGGCACGATGATGCCCACGAAGCCAATGAGTCCACTTACTGAAACCGCCGCCGCGGTACCGAGGGTCGCGGCGGCGACCACAATGAGGCGGATTCGTTGTGGATTTATCCCGAGGCTGCTGGCCTCTTCTTCGCCGAGTCGCAAGACGTCCAAGAGTCGGCGATGTGCCAAGAGCACGACGGTGCTCACAAGTAGATAAGGCACTACGAGCCACACGTCGGACCACGTCGCGAGCGAGAGGCTGCCCAAGATCCACGAATAGACAGCCTGAAGATCCTGAGCGTGTTGTTGCTGGAGAAAAGTCTGCGCGGCGGTAAAGATGGCGGCGACGGCAATACCGGCGAGCACTATGGACGCGCCAGAGGATCGCCCGCCAAATCGTGCTCCTACTAAGTAGGTGAGGGTTACGGCACCGGCGCCACCAATGAACGCGGCGATTGGCAACAGTGCAGTCGAACCTGAGTTCGCCACGATGACGATGGTGGCTCCCAAACCTGCACCCGCCGCCACGCCAAGGAGATACGGGTCCGCGAGGGGGTTTCGAAACACGCCTTGGTACGAAGCGCCGCCCGCGGCCAGCATTGCGCCGACGAGACCGCCAAGAATGACGCGCGGAAGACGAATATCCCACACGATTCCTTGATTGGTCACGGAGTTCGACGCCGCGGAGTGAAAGTGCAACAAGGGAATGTGCGACAAGAGCACCTGGATCACCGTCCAGAGTGAGACATCCGCTGGACCTATCGCGGTACTAAGTACAACGACCACGATGAGACCGATCCCGGTGACGAGCAGCGGTATCCGCGCCGAGACCGGCGCGGATACCGCTGCTCGAGTCTCCGAAGTGGAACGAGGATCCGAGGCTGCGCTGCTTGTCGAGGTCGCACTCACGACGAAACGGACGCCGTCTTACTCTTTAGAGCCTTGGCGACGTCCCCAAGAAGGATGGTGACGCGCGGTCCCCAGCGTGAGGCAATGTCATCGTTCAGTCCTACGACGCGATTGTTATTGACTGCGCTCAACGCCGTCCAGCCTGGTCGCTCGCCCACTGACTTCGCGCTGGCCTTGCAGCAGATTGTGTCAGCGAGAAAGATGTACGTAGGATTCGCCTTCAAAATGAACTCCGCGTTGAGCTGAGGGTAGCCACCACTCGCCGCGACCCCGTTGGCGCTGTCCGCAATGGATTTCAGACCAAGGAGTGAGAAGAGTTGACCCACGAACGTCGAGGACGTGACTGAGTAGTAGTCCGGGGTGAGTTCGTAGTAGTACGTCGTGCCCGTGGGGGCCTTGGGCGTCGTGCTGAGAATGTGGGCGATCTTGGACTTCACGCTCGCGAGTTCTTTTTTTGCACCCGCGACGTTGCCAGTGGCTTTTCCAAGACTCGTGTACTGGGCGTAGGACTGTTTGAGGGTCGACGCGGCGGGGTCGTAGAGCACCGGTATTTTCAGGGCCGCCATTTGCTTGTTGAAGGCTGCGGTGTCACTCGACACCACAACGAGATCAGGTTTGTACTTCGCGATGGCTTCGACATTGGGCGTGTAGGCGCTGAGCTTGGTGATGGGTGCTTGAGGGGGATAGTCGGAGTAACTGTCGACGGCCTTGACTTGAGGTCCTGCGCCAATCGCGAAGAGAATCTCGGTCGCGGTGGGCGAAAGCGAAACGATGGCCGTGGGACGAGAGGCGAAGGTGAAGTTTCCGTTGGCGGCCTTCAAGGTCATAGGGAAGCCGGATCCGGCCTTCGCGGCGGATTTGGTGGCGGCGCCGCTCGCGAGCGGCGCAAACATCAGTCCAAAGAGGACGACGAGAGCCAAAAGACTCTTTTGAATGGTACGCATAGTTAATCTCCGTTAGCTAGTCGGAGGACGAACTAAATTCGTCCACTCCTACGGAGAAGAACGAACCGTCCCTCCACCGAGGACTGATTACGTCGATACAGTGAAGGCGACCGGACTCGTCCCCAATTTGGGGCTTTA
>Ga0208357_1000288_pt1 | contig 41142 bp, 43 predicted proteins | sample NGESurdeep092012_6_FD_184487 | JGI IMG/M metagenome (GOLD analysis project Ga0208357, IMG submission 184487) | Arctic peat soil microbial communities from Barrow, Alaska - NGEE Surface sample F52-2 deep-092012 (SPAdes) | ecosystem: Environmental > Terrestrial > Soil > Wetlands > Peat ...
CGCTCGGGTCCCGCGGTGCGCAAGCTCGCCGAGGATAAAGCGCTCGATCCCGCCACGATCGCGGGCAGCGGGCGTGACGGCCGCGTCACCAAGGGCGATGTGCTTGCGGTACCGGCAACCCCCGCGCCCGCCGCCAAGCCGGCCGCGCCGCCGCGTCAGGTCGGGCCGCGCGAGGAGCGCGTGCGGATGACGCGCCTGCGCCGCACCATCGCCGAACGCTTGAAGGAGGCGCAGAACACCGCCGCCATGCTCACAACCTTCAACGAGGTGGATATGAGCGCGGCGATGGCGATGCGCGACAAATATCGCGACAGTTTCGAGAAGAAGCATGGCGTGCGGCTCGGCTATATGTCGATCTTCGTCAAGGCGTGCATCGCCGCGCTGAAGGACGTACCCGCCGTCAACGCCGAGATTTCCGGCGACGATCTGATCTACAAGAACCATTACGATATCGGCGTCGCGGTCGGCACCGAGCATGGTCTCGTGGTGCCGGTGGTGCGCGACGCGGACGCGCTGTCCTTCGCCGAAATCGAGAAAAAAATCGGCGAGCTCGGCAAGCGCGCACGAGACGGTAAGCTAGCGCTCGACGATCTGATGGGCGGCACCTTCACGGTGTCGAATGGCGGCGTCTATGGCTCGCTGATGTCGACGCCGATTCTGAACCCGCCGCAATCGGGCATCCTCGGCATGCACAAGATCATGAAGCGGCCGATGGTGGTCGGCGACAAGATCGAGGCGCGGCCGATGATGTATCTCGCGCTCAGCTACGATCACCGCGTCGTCGATGGCCGCGAAGCGGTGACGTTCCTGGTTCGCGTCAAGGAATGTGTCGAGGACCCCGAACGCCTGCTGTTCGAGGTATGATGCTCCGCGAGTGCCTCTGTCCCTTCTTACCCCTCTCCGCCCATTGGGAGGAGAGGGAGGGACCCGCGCCATCGGCGCGGGAGGGTGAGGTGGCTATGCTCCGCGATTCCCCCACCTCACCCCGACCCTCTCCGCCCCCGGGGGTGGAGAGGGGGAAGAAATTCCCATGAGCGATTTCGATGTCATCGTGATCGGCGGCGGACCCGGCGGCTATGTCGCGGCGATCCGCGCGGCGCAGCTCGGCATGCGCGTCGCCTGCGTCGAGAAGCGCGCGACCCTCGGCGGCACCTGTCTCAATATCGGCTGCATTCCGTCGAAGGCGCTGTTGCAATCGTCGGAGAAATTCGCCGAGGCGGGGCACGCCTTCGCCGCGCATGGGGTGACGCTATCGGGCGTGTCGCTCGATTTGCCGACCATGATGGCGCGCAAGGACAAGGTGGTCGCGGCCAATACCGGCGGCGTCGATTATCTGTTCCGCAAGCACAAGATCGAACGCGTCACGGGCGGCGCTGTCATCACCGCGCCGGGCACCGTCACGGTGGACGGCAAGACGGAACTCAAAGCCAAATCGATCATCATCGCCACCGGCTCGGAATCGATGCCGCTAGTGGACGTGCCGGTCGATGAGAAAACCGTCCTCAGCTCGACCGGCGCGCTGTCGCTCGATGCGGTGCCGAAGCATCTCGTCGTGGTCGGCGGCGGCTATATTGGCCTCGAAATGGGCTCGGTATGGCAGCGGCTCGGCGCCGAGGTCACGGTGGTCGAATTCCTCGATCGCATCGTGCCGAACATGGATACCGAGACCGGCGCCGCGCTGCAGAAGATTCTCGCGAAACAGGGTTTCAAATTCAGGCTCGGCACCAAGGTCGCGTCGGCCAGCCAGGCCAAGGGCGGGGTCACCCTGTCGCTGGAGCCGGCGGCGGGCGGCGCGGCGGAGACGCTGAAGGCCGATGCGGTGTTGGTGTGCATCGGCCGCCGTCCCTATACGGCGGGCCTCGGGTTGGAGAAGGTTGGCGTCGCGCTCGACAATAAGGGCCGCATCATCGTCGATCATCGCTTCACGACGAATGTGGCGGGGATTTATGCCATCGGCGATGTCATCGCCGGCCCGATGCTGGCGCATAAGGCAAGCGAGGAGGGCGTCGCCCTCGCCGAAATTCTTGCCGGCCAGCACGGACAGGTAAATTACGACGCCATTCCCGCCGTGATCTACACCGCGCCCGAAGTCGCCAGCGTCGGCAAGACCGAGGAAGAGCTAAAGGCCGCGGGCGTGTCGTACAAGACCGGCAAATTCCCGTTCAGCGCCAATGCACGCGCCCGCGCCAACGGCGAGACCGAGGGGTTCGTAAAAATTCTCGCCGATGCCGTCACCGATCGCGTGCTCGGTGTCCATATCATCGGCCCCGATGCCGGCACCATGATCGCGGAATGCGTGGTAGCGATGGAATTCGCCGCCAGCGCCGAGGATATCGGCCGCATCTGCCACGCCCACCCGACCCTCAACGAAGCGGTGAAGGAAGCCGCGCTCGCGGTTGGCGGCGAAGCGATTCACATCTAAGCGTGATCGCATTTACCAATTAACGTCCCCAGCCGTACCGGCACGGCAATACGTGATTATGCTGCCCGGCATGGTCGGAGAAGCGTGATGAATTTCCTGATGACGAGCGTTGGTCTGGGCTGCGTCGCGGCGGTCTTGGCGCAGATAATCATGCCCAACCTGCTCGCGGGAAAATTCCTCGAGACGGCGGCGATCGCGTCGATTTTACTGATTCTGTTTGGGATCAGAATTCCAGGACTACACACGCCCATTCGCGGCAGGGAATAGGCGCCGGTCGAGATCGGCCGCATTCGCCACGCCCACCCGACCTTGCTCTTCAGCCTTACCGGCGAAAGCCGGTATCCACGGTGAAGCGGCACGATGGACCCCGACTTTCGTCGGGGTGGCGCGTCGCATCAGCCGCCGACGCAGCTGGCATAGAGCGCGTGACGCTTCACCCGGAATCTCCCTTCGCCCGCGGATGCGCACTGTCATAGACCGTGAGTAACCTCGCGGCATCGACCTTGGTATAGCGTTGCGTCGTCGAGAGCGACGCGTGGCCGAGCAATTCCTGGATCGAGCGCAAATCGCCGCCGCCGGCCAATAGATGTGTCGCGAAACTGTGACGCAGCGCATGCGGCGTCGCATGTTCCGGCAAGCCCAGCGCGGCGCGCAGCTTCATCATCTGGCCTTGAACCAGGCGCGGATGCAGTGGCCCGCCGCGCGCGCCGACGAACAGCGGCGCATCGTTGGCCAGCGCGTGCGGGCAGGCGGCGAGATAATCCTGAATCGCGGCGGCGACGGCGGGCAGGATCGGCACCATCCGCGTCTTATTGCCCTTACCGGTGATGCTCATCGCGCCTGCGCTGAGCGGTGCATCGCCGCGCCGCATGCCCAGCGCCTCGCCCAGGCGCAGGCCCGCGCCATAGAGCAGCGTCAGGATCGCGCGGTCACGCTTGGCAATCCAGATTTCGCGCTCCATCCCGGCGCCGCCATCGAGCGCGGTTTGCGCCTCATCCTCGCTCATCGCCTTCGGCACCGGCTTCGGCAGCTTGGGCGATTTCACCGCGATCAGCGCGGCGTTTTTCGCGAGGCCGCGCCGGTCGAGAAAGCGGAAGAAATTGCGCAAGGTGGAGAGCGCGCGCGCATTGGACGCCCGCCCGATGTCATGCCCGACGCGATGCGCGAGCCAGGCGCGAAAATCCGCTGGCGTCAGCGCCGTCAGCGCCGCGAGGTCGGGGACGCCGCCCCGATGCTCGGTGACGAAGTCGAGGAACTGCGCCAGGTCGCGACCATAGGCGGCGAGGGTGTGGGGCGAGACGCGGCGCTCGCTCGCCAGCCACTCGCACCAGCGCGCGCTCGCCTCGGCCAAGTCGGGTGTCGCGGCAAACCGCGCGGGCGCCAGCGGCGCCGGCGGGGTTGGGAAAATCAGGCCGGCAGATCGAGCCATTGCGCGATGGTGATCGCCACGGACCGGCCGAGGAAATGCAGCAATTCCGTGCCCTGCGCGACATGGAACTTGCCCGGCGTGCGGGTGCCGATGGCAAGGAGGCCGGCCGGCGATTTGGCGCTGACCCGCAGTCGCAACAGCGCCGCCGAGTGCACCAGCCCGGCACCGTCGCCGAACAAAGCCGGGTCGCCCTCGATCTCCTCGAACAGCAGCACGTCGCGATCCTCGCCGAACAATTCCGCCACCGTGCCCGGTTTCAGAATCTGGACGCCCTGGTTGCGCAGCTTCGGCTTCATCGGCTCGGCCGATTCGACGCCGATGGTGGCGACATCGGCATCGAGCATCACCGCGAGATCGGTGGTCACGGTCTGGATCAGCTGTTCAAAGCTGCGCGCGCCGAACAGCGCCAGCGCCGCGCTGTGGACGCGGCCCTGACTGACGAGATTGGCGCGGCTGGTGCCGATCAGCTCGCCATGCTGGGCCTGAAGCTTCTCCAATTCGCCCCGCTGGCGCTGCAGCATGAAGCTCTGCATATCGACGACCTGGTCGCCGCGCTGCAAGGCTGGCGGCGTCAGCACCGCGAGCAACGCCGGATGGTGCACCAGGAAGTCCGGATGGGCGCGCAGATAGGCGCAAACCTCGGCTTCGGCGATGCCGTCGGGCTCCGCCGCCGCCACGGGTTTGTGCTTGTCCTGCGTCATTCGGCGGCCTGTTTCGCCAGTCCTAGAATCGACTGCCCCGTCTTCTTCCAGTCGGCGGCGAAACTGGCCAAGCCCTTATCGGTCAGCGGGTGCTGGTACAATTGCCGGATCACGCTGGGCGGCATGGTGCCGACATGGGCGCCGATCTTCGCGGCCTCAAGGACGTGCATGGGGTGGCGGATCGATGCGACCAGTACTTCGGTCTTAAGATTGGGGTATTGGCGATAGATCGTGACGATATCACGCACCACGCTCATCCCATCCTCGGCGACATCATCGAGGCGTCCAACAAAGGGCGAGATGAAGGTCGCGCCGGCCTTGGCGGCGAGCAGTGCCTGCACCGCGGAAAAGCACAAAGTGACATTGACCATGGTGCCTTCGTCCCGCAGTGCCTTGCAGGTCTTCAGCCCATCCATCGTCAGCGGCACCTTGACCGCGACATTCTTGGCGATCTTGGCGAGAAGGCGCCCCTCGGCCAATTGGGTGGCATGGTCGCTGGCGGTGACCTCGGCGCTGACCGGCCCCGGCACGATGCTGCATATCTCGCGGATCGTGTCCTTGAAATCGCGACCCGATTTCGCGATCAGCGACGGGTTGGTGGTGACGCCATCCACCAGGCCGGTGGCGGCAAGATCCCGAATCTCGGCAATATCGGCGGTATCGACAAAAAATTTCATGCCTTGCTTCCTATCTCCCCACTCCGCGTCATGCGCGCCGCCAGCGTGGCGGCCCCTCCCCGTTCGGATTAAGAGACTATCGCATGCCGACATCACATGCCAGTTCTGCCGGCGATTCGATCGCGGCCGCAAGCGGCGCGCGGGTGCGCGTGCTGTTGCCGCTGCCGCTCGCCGGCGCCTACGATTATGCCGTGCCTTCCGGCATCGATCTCGCACCCGGCGATTTCGTGTCGGTGCCCCTCGGCGCCCGCAAGCTGGCGGGCGTGGTGTGGGGTCCCTCGACAGATGAGATCGCGTCGGAAAAAGTGAAGCCCGTCGCCGCGCGACTCGACGCGCCGCCCTTATCCGACGAATTGCGCGCGCTGATCGATTGGGTCGCGGCTTATACACTGGCGCCGCCCGGCGCGGTACTGCGCATGGCGATGAGCGTGCCCGACGCGCTGGAGCCGCTGCGCGCGCTGATCGGGTTCGCGCCCAGCGCGGCGGGTCGCGCGCTCGCCGCCGATCCGGCGACGGCGCTGACACCGCCGCGGCGCCGCATCATCGTCGAGGCTGCGCAGGTGCCAGGCACCGCCGCCGATCTGGCGCGCCGCGCCGCCTGCGGCGCCGGCGTGGTGCGCGGCCTCGTCGCGGCGGGGCTGCTGGCGCCCGTGGCGCTGTCGCGCCGGGCGCCGCTCAGCCCGCCCGATTGGCGCCGTCCGGGGCCGACTTTGTCCTCGGCGCAGGAAATCGCGGCCGATGAGCTGATCGCCCATTTCGATAAAGGCGGGTTCGGGGTCACCTTCCTCGACGGCGTCACCGGGTCCGGCAAGACCGAGGTTTATTTCGCCGCCATCGCCGCGGCGCTGGCGCGCGGCCAGCAGGTGCTGGTGTTGCTGCCGGAGATCGCGCTGTCGGCGCAATGGCTGCGGCGCTTCGCCCAGCGCTTCGGCGCGGCGCCGCCGCAATGGCATTCCGATCTCGGTCAGGCCGAGCGGCGCGAGACTTGGCGCGCGGTCGCCGAGGGCGAGGCGCGGCTGGTGGTCGGCGCGCGCTCGGCCTTGTTCCTGCCGTTCCACGAACTGGGCCTGATCGTGATCGACGAGGAGCACGACCAATCCTTCAAGCAGGAGGAGGGCGTGATCTATCACGCCCGCGACATGGCGGTGGTGCGCGCCTCGCTGGCGCGGATTCCGATCGTGCTGGTCTCGGCGACGCCGTCGCTCGAAACCCAAATCAATGTCGAGGAAGGGCGCTATCGCCGGCTGCATCTGCCGGCGCGGCATGGCAGCGCGCGGCTGCCCGATATCCGCCTGATCGACCTGCGCCGCACCGCGCCGGAGCGGCACTCGTTCCTGGCGCCGCAATTGATCGAGGAGTTGCGCCATACGCTGGAAGCGCATGAGCAGGCGATGCTGTTCCTCAATCGCCGTGGCTACGCGCCGCTGACTCTGTGCCGGCAATGCGGCTTTCGCCTGCAATGCCCGAACTGCACGGCGTGGCTGGTGGAGCATCGCTTTCATCACCGGCTGCAATGCCATCATTGCGGCCATGCCGAGCCGGTGCCGCCGCTGTGTCGGCAATGCGGCGCGGCGGCGAGCTTCGCGCCGTGCGGGCCGGGGGTCGAGCGCATCGCCGAGGAAATCGCCCAGCTTTTCCCGGCGGCGCGGGTCGCGGTGATGGCCTCGGACACGCTGATCGGACCCGATGCCGCGGCGGTATTGCTGGAGCGGGTGGAGCGGCATGATATCGATATCCTGATCGGTACGCAGATGGTAGCAAAGGGGCATCATTTCCCGCTATTGACCCTGGTTGGCGTGATCGATGCCGATCTCGGCCTCGATGGCGGCGATCTGCGCGCGGGCGAGCGCAGCTTTCAATTGCTGCATCAGGTTTCCGGCCGCGCCGGGCGCGAGGTCCAGCCCGGCCTGGTGCTGGTCCAGACCTTTCATCCCGAGCATCCGGTGATGCGCGCCCTCGTCGCCGACGATCGCGACCGGTTCCTCGCGCTTGAGGCGGCTGAGCGGCGCGCCCATGGCTGGCCGCCTTTCGGCCGGCTCGCCGCGCTGATCGTCTCGGCGCCCGACGAGGACGGCGCCGATTTCACCGCGCGCGCCTTCGCGCGCTGCGCGCCGCAACAACCGGGAATCGAGGTGCTGGGTCCGGCGCCGGCGCCGCTGGCGATTCTACGCGGCCGCCACCGCCGGCGCTTTCTGGTCAAGGCCAAGCGCCACATCCGCCTGCAACAAGTAATGCGCGAATGGCTGGGCCGGGTGAAGCTGCCGTCGCCGGTGCGCGCCACCGTGGACATCGATCCCTATAGTTTTCTGTGACGCGGGGCGCGCTTTCCCTACTCGTCCGTCAGCCCGAAGGCCGGTTGCGGCGCGCGGAAGCCGGCGAGTGGGAAATCACCCAGCGGCATCAGGGTCGCGCCGCAATGCCGGGCGAAGTCGGCCGACGCTACCACCGCGCGGCCCTCGCGCGCGGCGATCTTTTCCAGCCGCGCCGCCAGATTGACCGCCGGACCGATGCAGGTGAAATCGAGCCGGTCGCCACTACCGATATTGCCATAGAGAACGTCGCCCAGATGCAGTGCCAGGCCGAAGCGCAGACCCGCGACCTTCGCCACCTCGGCGCGCGCCTCGTGCGCGGCGGCCAGCGCCTCGGCGCAGGCGGCATCGGCGCCCAGCGCCTCGGTCACCGGGAAAATCGCCAGGAGGCCGTCGCCGATATATTTCAGCACCTCGCCGCCATGCGCCGTAATCGCCGGCACCTGGCAATCGAAATAATTATTCAGCACCGCCATCACGGTTTCCGGCGGCTCGCGGTCGGTGAGTGTAGTGAAGCCGCGCATGTCCGACAGCCAGATCGCGGCGCGGATCGCCTCGGTATCGCCGCGCTGAATATGCCCGGCGCGAACCCGCTCGCCGGTCTTGTGGCCGACATAAGTGTCGAGCAGCGCCGATGAGGAGCGCGTTAGCGCGCGGACTTCGGCGACCCGCGCCAGCGGCGCGATGATGGAGCGGATGGCGCCAATCTGCGCCGGGGTGAAGCCGCCGGGCGCCGCCGTCGACCACACCGCGACATGAACCTCGCCGCCGAAGGTGAAGCGCAGCGGCATGCCGACATAATCGGTGATGCCCTCGTCGCGCATGCCGTTGAGGATCGGAAAATCCATTGGGCAGTCGGCGCGGGCCAGGGGACGGCGCAGCTCGGAATCGTTTTGGTAGATGTACGCGACCGGGCTGTCGGTGTAGCCCGAGGACTCGATCATCTCATAGCGCAGGGCGCTGACCTCGACCGGCCCGTCGGCGCGCCAGCCGAAGCGCCGCCCCGCGACGAGGGGATGGAGGGTGCGCACGAATACCGCCGCCCGCGCCAGGGGCACGCCGGCGGCCACCAGCCCCTCGGCGAGCTTTTTCAGCACATCCTGCGGCGGCACGCAGTCGCGCGCGCCATCGACCAGCCATTCGACCAGCGCCGACGTGTCGATGACGGCGGCGCTCATTCAGATGCGCCCGGTGGGCGTCAGGCCGAAATGGAAGCGCCCGAAATTGAGCGCGGCGCTGTCGGACTGATGGGCGAGATGGCCGCGAATGACCGCGATGTTCTTCCAATAGCGCCCCAGCATCGCATCCGCCTTGGCGGCCGAGGTGCCGGCGGTGCGGAACATGATATCGACCGCCTCATAGGCGAGATGGATGCATTGCTGCTCCACCATCTGCAGCCGCCGCTCGGCATCGACGCCGAAGGGTGGGCCGCCGGCGGCCTGGGCGTGGCATAATTCCATGAATTGCTCGCCGACCTGGATCATGGCGGCATGGGCGGTATCGATCAGCGCCTGGCAGCGGCCGAAATTATGCTGATACTCGGCCAATTCGTAACGATAGGGATAGGGCGGCCACGGCGTCTTGCGGCTCTTGATGATCTCCTCATAAATATCGAGCGCGCCATAGGCGGCGCCGACCACCACCGCCGTCGATTCCGCCACCAGGAAGGGCGTATTGCGGCCGAAATACATCGGATTGTCATGCAGCGCGCGCCCCGGCCGGTCGGTGGACAGCTCGCCGGTGGGCCGCGTCCATAGCATGGTGCGATAGGCCGGGACGAACAAATCCTTGATCTCGATACGCTTCGAGCCGGTGCCTTGCATCCCGATCATGTGCCAATTATCGACGATGGTGTAATCGGCGCGGTCGATGATTATCAGGATGGTGCCGGCGGGTGCCTCGGTCGCGGGGTCGATGGCGAGGGCGCCGCCGATGAAATGAGTGGCGATATCGCAGCCCGAGACGTAATCCCAGCCGCCGGTGACGCGATAGCCGCCGGCGGCCGGAACCGCCTTGGCGCTGGGCGGCGGCACGCCGGGCGCGCGAAACTCGCCGTCGGCGCCATAGACCTCGATCTGCCCCTCGGCGGGAAAGCCGGCGAAGAGATGGGCGTGGCCGGCGGTCAGGGCGAGCACCCAGCCGCTTTCGGCGCAGCCGCGCGCCACCTCCATCATCACCCGCATGAAATCGGGAACGCTGACCTCATAGCCGCCGAAGCAGCGCGGCTGAATGGCGCGATAGAAGCCGGCTTCGACGAAGCGCCGGTTCATATCGTCGGAGAGCCGCGCCGCCGCCTCGGTCTCGGCCTGCCGCGCCCGCAACAGCGGCCGCAGCGCCACCGCGCGGGCGATCATCGCGGCCACGGTCAGATCGGGCTCGGGCGGGGGAATTGGGGTGAAGCCCGGCCCGAATTTTTCGTCTTTCACGATGTTTCTCCACCATTCTTGCCCGAGATATAGCAAGCGCCCGCGCTATCGGGCGAGGAGTTTGATCTCACTCTCCGCCCCTTGGGGGCGGAGAGGGTTGGGGTGAGGTGGGGAAGCGCCGAGCCAGCCCACCTCACCCCACCCTCTCCTCCCAATGGGAGGAGAGGGGGATAAGCGGCGGCGGCGCATTGTCGCAGCGTCGGGCGTGCCATGCGGTTGCGCCGCTCCCGACCCCGTGATAGAAACCGGCCGCGCTTTCCGGGCGTGCTTCGTCGCGCGCCGGCCGATCAAGGGACAGGCCAGGAAACGCCGCGCTTTTCATGCCTTTCGACGGCATTGGTGGTCGCCCTCCGGGGGTGCGAGAGGCGGGAATCATGGATCGTGGCTTGAGATAGGGGACCGTTACTTCGTGGCATCCGAAGCGACAGGCGTATCAGGCCTTGCCGAGCGCTATGCGCGGGCGCTGTTCGAGCTCGCCGATGACGGCCGTTCGCTCGACCAGGTGGCGGGCGACCTCAAATCCTTGGGCCGGATGCTGGCCGAGAGCGCCGAGCTGCGCCGGGTCATCCGCAGCCCGGTGATCGGCCGCGACGCGCAGGGGCGGGCGATCGCCGCCCTGGCCGAGAAGGCCCAGCTGTCGCAATTGACCCGCAATTTCCTCGGGCTGCTGGCGCGCAACCGCCGCTTCTTCGCGCTGCCCGAGATGATCACGGCGTTTCTCGCCAATCTCGCCGAACGGCGCGGCGAGGTGACGGCGGTCGTCACCTCGGCGGCGCCGCTGACGGCGGCACAATCCGCGGCCTTGGCCGAGGCGCTGCGTAAGAGCGCGGGGGCCAAGCTCGCCATCGATTCGCGCGTCGATCCGAGCCTTCTGGGCGGCATTATCGTCCGCATCGGCTCGCGCATGATCGACGCATCGCTAAAAAGCAAGCTTGCCCGGCTGCGGCTTGCCTTGAAAGGGGTTTAGTCAATGGACATTAGGGCAGCGGAAATCTCCGCGATCCTGAAGCAACAGATCGCCGATTTCGGCACCGAGGCCGATATCGCCGAGGTGGGCCAGGTTCTGTCGGTCGGCGACGGCATCGCGCGCGTCTATGGCCTCGACAAGGTCGAGGCCGGCGAGATGGTCGAATTCAGCGACGGCACCAAGGGGATGGCGCTCAATCTCGAGACCGACAATGTCGGAATCGTGATCTTCGGCTCCGACACCGGCATCCGCGAAGGCGACGTCGTGAAGCGCACCGGCGCCATCGTCGATGTCCCCGTGGGGCGGGGGCTGCTGGGCCGGGTGGTCGATGCCTTGGGCAACCCGATCGACGGCAAGGGGCCGCTGACCGATGTCAAGCGCATGCGCGTCGAGGTCAAGGCGCCCGGCATCATTCCGCGCAAATCGGTTTCGGAGCCGGTGCAGACCGGCCTCAAGGCGATCGACGCGCTGGTGCCGATCGGCCGCGGCCAGCGCGAGCTGATCATCGGCGACCGCCAGACCGGCAAGACCGCGGTCGCCATCGACGCCTTCATCAACCAGAAGAAGATCAACGAATCGGGCGATGAGAGCCGCAAGCTCTATTGCATCTATGTCGCGATCGGCCAGAAGCGCTCGACGGTGGCGCAGATCGTCAAGACGCTGCAGGATTACGGCGCGCTGGACTATACCATCGTGGTCGCCGCCACCGCGTCGGAGCCGGCGCCGCTGCAATTCCTGGCGCCTTATTCCGGCTGCGCCATGGGCGAATTCTTTCGCGACAATGGGATGCACGCGGTCATCGTCTATGACGATCTCTCCAAGCAGGCGGTCGCCTATCGCCAGATGTCGCTGCTGTTGCGCCGCCCGCCGGGCCGCGAGGCCTATCCCGGCGACGTGTTCTATCTGCATTCGCGCCTTCTGGAGCGCGCCGCCAAGATGAATGCCGACCATGGCTCCGGCTCGCTGACCGCGCTGCCGATCATCGAGACTCAGGCGGGCGACGTCTCGGCCTATATCCCGACCAACGTGATCTCGATCACCGACGGCCAGATCTTCCTCGAAACCGACCTGTTCTATCGCGGTATTCGCCCCGCGATCAACGTCGGCCTCAGCGTCAGCCGGGTCGGCTCGGCGGCGCAGATCAAGGCGATGAAGCAGGTCTCGGGCCGCATCAAGCTGGAGCTGGCACAGTATCGCGAGATGGCGGCGTTCTCGCAATTCGCCTCCGATCTCGACGCCGCGACCCAGCGCTTGCTGGCGCGCGGCGCGCGCCTGACCGAGTTATTGAAACAGCCGCAATTCTCGCCGGTGCCGGTGGAGGAGCAGGTGGTGTCGATCTTCGCCGGCACGCGCGGCTATCTCGACAAGGTCGATGTCGCCCAGGTGACGCGCTATGAGGCGGCGATGCTGTCCGACCTGCGCGCCAAGGGGCCGCAAATCCTGGCCGATATCCGCGACAAGCGCGAGATCACGCCCGACAATGACAAGGCGCTGGCCGCGTTCCTCGACGGCTTCACAAAAACCTTCGCGTGACGCGGTAGCCGCCGATGGCCACGCTCAAGGAACTGCGGAACCGCATCCGCTCCATCCGCTCGACGCAGAAGATCACGTCGGCGCAGAAGATGGTGGCGGCGTCGCGCCTGCGCCGCGCGCAGGAACAGGCGGAGGCGGCGCGCCCCTATGCCCAGCGGATGGAGCGCATGCTCGGTTCGCTCGCCGCCAGCCTCCGGGGCCAGGTCAATGCCGCGCCGCTGCTGGCCGGCACCGGCGCCGACCAGGTGCATTTGCTGATCGTCGCGACCTCCGATCGCGGCCTTGCCGGCGGCTTCAACGCCTCGATCATCCGCGAGACGCGGCGCACGATCCGCGCGCTCGAATCCCAGGGCAAGACGGTGAAGCTGCTGACGCTGGGGCGCAAGGGGCGCGACGCGCTGCGCCGCGACCATGGCAAGCGCATCGTCGATAGCCGCATCGAGATCGGGCGGCCGCGCCTGCGCTTCGAGGAGGCGCAGGCGATCGCCGAGGTGCTGCTGGCGCTCTATGCCGACAAGCAATTCGATGTCTGCACCATCGTCTTCAACCATTTCCGCTCGGCGATCGCGCAGATCGTCACCAAGCAGCAATTGATTCCGTTCTCGCCGCCCGCCGATACCGCGGCGCCGGCCGATGCCGCGACCCGCGGCGTCTATGAGTTCGAGCCCGACGAGGAAGAGATTCTGAACGAGCTGCTGCCGCGCAATCTCGCGGTGCAGATATATACCGGCCTCCTGGACAGCATCGCCAGCGAGTGGGGCGCGCGCATGACCGCGATGGATAACGCGACGCGCAACGCCGGCGACATCATCAAGAATCTCAACACCATCTATAACCGGTCGCGCCAGGCGACGATTACCAAGGAACTGATCGAAATCATCTCCGGCGCCGAGGCGCTGTAAGAAGGAAGTTCAAGATGGCCACCAATACCATCGGCACCGTCACGCAGATCATGGGCGCCGTCGTCGACATCAAGTTCGACGGCGAGCTGCCGTCGATCCTGAACGCGCTGCATGTCGCCCATCAAGGCCATACGCTGGTGCTGGAAGTGGCGCAGCATCTCGGCGAGAACACGGTGCGCACCATCGCCATGGATACCACGGACGGGCTGGCGCGCGGCGCCCAGGCGACCGATACCGGCGCGCCGATCATGGTGCCGGTGGGGCCGGAAACGCTGGGCCGCATCCTCAATGTCGTCGGCGAGCCGGTGGATGAACGCGGGCCGGTGCTGACCAAGCGGCGGGCGCCAATTCATCGCGCCGCGCCCGACTTCATCGATCAATCGACCGAGGCGGAAATTCTCGCCACCGGCATCAAGGTGGTCGATCTGCTGGCGCCCTATGCGCGCGGCGGCAAGATCGGGCTGTTCGGGGGCGCCGGCGTCGGCAAGACCGTGATCATTCAGGAATTGATCAACAACATCGCCAAGAAGCATGGCGGCTATTCGGTGTTCGCCGGCGTCGGCGAGCGCACCCGCGAAGGCAACGATCTCTATCACGAGATGATCGATGCCGGCATCGTCAACCCGGACGGCCCGGGCTCCAAGGTGGCGCTGATCTATGGCCAGATGAACGAGCCGCCGGGCGCCCGCGCGCGCGTCGGCCTGACCGGCCTCACCGTCGCCGAATATTTCCGCGACGAGGAAGGCCAGGACGTGCTGTTCTTCGTCGATAACATCTTCCGCTTCACCCAGGCCGGCTCGGAAGTGTCCGCGCTGCTCGGGCGCATTCCCTCGGCGGTGGGCTATCAGCCGACGCTCGCCACCGACATGGGCGCGCTGCAGGAGCGCATCACCACCACCAAGAAGGGCTCGATTACCTCGGTTCAGGCGATCTACGTCCCCGCCGACGATCTGACCGACCCGGCGCCCGCCACCTCGTTCGCGCATTTGGACGCGACCACGGTGCTGTCACGGCAGATCGCCGAGCTGGGCATCTATCCGGCGGTCGATCCCCTGGACTCGACCTCGCGCATGCTCGACCCGCGCGTCGTCGGCGACGAGCATTATCAGGTGGCGCGCGATGTCCAGCGCGTGCTGCAAACCTACAAATCGCTGCAGGACATCATCGCGATTCTGGGCATGGACGAGCTGTCGGAGGAAGACAAGCTGACCGTCGCCCGCGCCCGCAAGATTCAGAAATTCCTGTCCCAACCGTTCCATGTCGCGGAGGTGTTCACCGGCACGCCGGGCGTATTCGTCAATCTCGAGGACACGATCAAGGCGTTCAAGGGCATCGTTGCCGGCGACTATGACGATCTGCCGGAAAGCGCCTTCTATATGGTCGGCACCATCGAGGACGTGGTCGATAAGGCCCGCAAGATCGCGGCCGAGGCGTAGGCATGGCCGCGACGCTGCAATTCGAACTGGTCTCGCCCGAGCGCCTATTGCGCTCGGAGCAGGTCGAGATGGTGGTGGTGCCGGGCACCGAGGGCAATTTCGGCGTGCTGCCGGGCCATGCGCTGCTGATCTCGACAGTCCGGCCGGGGCTGATCGAGATTTACGAGGGCGGCAAGGTCAAGGACCGCGTGTTCGTCGCCGGCGGCTTCGCCGAGGTCAATGCCGAACGCTGCACGGTATTGGCCGACGAGGCGGTGGCGCTGCCCGATCTCAACCGCGCGGTGCTCGAGGGCCAGGCCCGCGAATTAGAGGCACGGCTCAACGGCTCGCCCACCGACGATGACCGCAACATGGCGCGCCGCCAGCTCGCGGTGATCGACGCCAAGCTCAACGCACTCGGCGCCGCCGGCGCGCATTAAGGCGCCCCTCGCATCCACGGCGCGGGCAAAAAAATGGGGCCAGCCGACTAGCGGATGGCCCCTTTGAGTTTACACGCCACTTGGGGGTCAGAGCGTGTACCCTATAGATAGGCGCCGCCTCGCTGCGCGCATCCCCGATCACGCTGATTTCATCCAGCTTTAATGTTCGGCGCCGGATCACCGCGTGAGGGCGGCCTCGATCTGGCGCAGGATCGCTTCGGCGGTGGCGGCGGGGTCGGGGCTGCGCAGGATTTCGCGCCCGACCACCAGGTAATCGGCGCCGGCGGCGATCGCCTCGCGCGGCGTCGTGGCACGCTTCTGATCATCGGCCGCGACCCCTTCGGAGCGAATGCCCGGCGTCACGATCAATAATTTGTCGCCGGCGCGCGCGCGGATTTGTCGCGCCTCGTGGCCCGAGGCGATCACGCCGTCGCAGGCCGCCGCCAAGGCCGCCTCGGCGCGGCGCAGCACCATCTCTTCGACCGTATAACGCGTGCCGAGTTCCGCCATGTCGTCGGCGCCCATGCTGGTCAGCACCGTCACCGCGAGCAGGCGCAGGCCGCTGTCGCCGCGCCCTTTCACCGCCGCGCGCAAGGTCGGCGCGTGGCCGTGGATGGTCAGGAAATCCACCCCCAGCCGGGCGATGTTGGCGGTGGCGCCGGTCACGGTCTGGTCGATATCGAGGAGCTTTGAATCGAGGAAAATTTTCTTGCCGGCGGCCTTCAGATCGCGCGCCAGGTCGATGCCGCCGGCATATTGAAGCTGGAGCCCGATCTTGTAGAAATTGACGGCGACGCCGAGCCTGTCGATCAGCGCGTTTGCCTGCGCGACGGTCGGCACATCCAGCGCGACAATCAGGCGGTCATTGAGGGGAATCGCATGCATGGCGCGATTGTGGGGTGAAGCATGGCCCGATCACAAGCCCTTCACCCCGACCCTCGAATGATTATACTCAAGCCCATGGGTCATTGGACGCTCGACGATATCGACTGGGACGCGTTCGACCGCACGAAGGTCGATCCGGCCGTTCTGCGCATCGTCAAGGCGGCGAGCCTGGTCGAGCAAAATGGCCGCGACTACACCGAATATCTGTGCGGCGTGTTCCATGACGATGCCGCGTTTCAGGGAGTCGCGCGGCGCTGGGGCGGCGAGGAAGTACAGCACGGCCACGCGCTGGGGCGCTGGGCGACGCTCGCCGATCCGGCGTTCGATCATGCCGCCGCGGCGGCGCGCTTCACCGCCGGCTTCCGCGTCGATCTCACCGCCACCCATTCCGTGCGCGGCACCCGCGCCGGCGAGCTGGTGTCGCGCTGCATCGTCGAGACCGGCACCAGCTCCTATTACACCGCGCTGGCCGAGGCGGTGGACGAGCCGGTGCTGAAGGCGATCTGCCACAACATCGCCGCCGACGAGCTGCGCCATTACAAATTATTCTACACCCACATGAAGCGCTATCTCGCCATCGACCGGCTGACCAAATGGCAGCGTCTCAAGATCGCGCTGAGCCGCGTGCGCGAGGCGCAGGATGACGAATTGGCCTATGCCTATTACGCCGCCAACCAACCTGTTGGCCCCTACGAGCGTCGCCGTTATGCCCGGCTCTATGCTGTGGGCGCGATGCGGGTCTATCGCTGGCATCATATCGAGCGCGCCATCGCCATGGTGTTCAAGGCGGCCGGGCTGAAGCCGCATGGCCGCCTCAATATGGGGCTGGCGCGGGTCACCTGGTGGGTGGTGCGCTGGCGCGTCGCCTATCTCGACCGCCAGCCGGCTTAGATTTTTTTCTCAAAGCAACAAGGGTGAGGCCATGAATCAGGACGCCAAGAAGACCGTATTGCGGATGATTCCCTACGGGCTCTATGTGCTGACCGCCGATGACGGCAAGGGCAATGTCGGCGCCGCCACCATCAATTTCGTCACCCAATCCTCCTTCGCGCCGCCGCTGGTGACGCTGGGGGTGAAGGCGGATTCGGGCGCCTACCACATTCTGAAAGAGACCGGTGCCTTTGCCCTCAACGTGCTGGGCAAGGATCAGAAGGGTGCCGCCTTCGCCTTCTTCAAGCCCGCCAAGGTCGAGGGCGACAAAATCAGCGGCATGGCCTTCACCAAGGGCGCCGCGACCGGCGCGCCGCTATTGACCGACGCGCCCGCCGCGATCGAATGTCGGGTCCGGAAAATCGTCGAGGAAGGCGATCATCATGTCGTCATCGCCGAGGTGGTCGAGGCGCATCTCAAGAACCCGATCACCGGGCGCCCCGACGCCGCCACCCTCGAGATGAAGGATTTGGGGGATAATGTATTTTACGGCGGCTGACGCCGCCGGTTGCTATGTTACAGGGCTGACGCCGCCGCCGGGAATTCAGAGTCCGACACCAAAATTGAAACATTTTTTCCCTTACCGGCGAACGCCGGTATCCATTGTGCCGTTGCATAATGGATACCGGCCTGCGCCGGTAAGGGATTCCCTGCTTTCGCGGGAATGACTAAAAAGGGCCGTTTCAATCCGGATGAATCTAACTCTAGCGGCGCCGATGTCGTGCGCCGGTTACTCTCCCTCGGCCCGGTCGTGATGCAGCGCGTGATGCTCATCATGTAGCTCCGCCTTCTTGGCGTCGATCTTGCGCTGCTCATGCGCGGCGCGGTGTATATTGCCGTGGTGCAGCGCGCGCTGTTCCTTGCGTTCGTGGTGCATAGCTTGGTGGGTCGTGTGATGGATCGCTGCCCGATCCTGATGCGTCGCCTCGTCGGCGAATGCCACGCCGGAAATCACCAGCCCCGACGCCACCGCCAGCGGAAGAAGATATTTCATCGTCATGCTCCCATTATGTTGCGAAAACGCGCCGGTCGTCCCGGCGCGTACCTCGTCGCTCAGGGATAGTGATGGAAGTGGTGGTGGTGGTGGCGGTGATGGCGACGCCGGTGATGATAATAGACGTTCTGATAGAGCGGCGCGGTGCCGGCATTGTCGGCGCGCTCCTGCGCCACCGCCGGCGGCGCGACATTCGCTACCGGCGCGGCCAGGGCGGCGACGCTGGTCATCGTCACGCCCGCGGCGATTATCAACGCGAGAAACCTATTCATGGGAAATCCCCTTGATCTGATTGCTGGACCGTCGAATCATAAACTGCCGTCGCACCCGGTGGTTCCCCGATCAATTGCATCGGGCCACTCGGCGCGCACGGCCTCGTCGGGTTCCCTCTGAAAATGCCGTGCCCGCAGCGCGTCGATATGCGGGGCCGCCGCGAGCCGCGTCAGCGCCCATACCGCCATCGCCCGCACCAGCGGCGAGGCGTCGTCCAATCGCGCGACGACGCTCGGCAGCAAGGCGCCGTCGCCGCTGTTGCCGATCGCGATTAGCACATTGCGCACGAAGCGGTCGCGGCCGGTGCGCTTCACCGGCGAGCCTGAAAACAGCGCGCGGAACGCCGCATCGTCGAGGGCGGCGAGCGCGGCCAGACGCGGCGTCGTCAGCTCGTCGCGTGCCCGTAGCGCCGGCTCGCGCGCGGGATGGGCGAATTTGTTCCACGGGCAGACGGCGAGGCAATCGTCGCAGCCATAGATGCGATTGCCCATCAGCGGGCGCAGTTCCGCCGCGATATGGCCCTTATGCTCGATGGTGAGATAGGAGATACAGCGCCGCGCATCGAGCAGATAGGGTTTGACGAAGGCACGCGTCGGACAGATGTCGAGACAGGCGTGGCACTGGCCGCAATGGTCGATCTCGCCAGCGTCGGGCGGCAGCTCGATGCTGAGATAAATCTCGCCGAGGAACAGCCAAGAGCCATGCGCCCGCGAGACCAAATTGGTGTGCTTGCCCTGCCAACCGATTCCGGCGCGCTGGGCCAGCGGCTTTTCCATCACCGGCGCGGTATCGACAAATAATTTCAGCGCGCCGGGGGCGATCTGTTCGATGGCGCGCGCCAGCGCCTTGAGCCGCGACTTGATCAACTCGTGATAATCGCGGCCGCGCGCATAGACCGACACCGTGCCGCGATCGGGTCGCGCCAGATTCGCCAGCGGATCGCCCTCGGGGCCGTAATTCATGGCAAGGACGACGACGCTCTTCGCCTCGGGCCATAATTCGCGCGGATCGCCGCGCTGTCCGGCGCGGTCCGCCAGCCAGCCCATATCGCCGTGCAGGCCCCGCGCCAGATAATCGGCGAGCCGCGCGCGCGATTCCGGCGCCAGCTCGGCGGCGGCGAAGCCCACCGCATCGAAGCCCAGTCGCAAGGCGGCGTCGCGGATCGCGGCTTTGATGTCGGGCGGGTTCGGTTCCATCGTCATCGCGGTGCGGAGATTATCAGAAATATCGCGCCGGTGGCTGGCCCCCCACCCAACCCTCCCCCGCAGGCGGGGGAGTCACATCGCTTCGACATGTCGGCAATAGCCGGCAACCGGGCGGAAACTCATGGGCCAACAATTATTGGCGTAGTATCTATCCCCGCGCCTAAAACTAATGTTCCCGTTCCCGCGCTTTTGATGACGAGTTAGAACGGGTTGCCATGCATGCATCGCGGTACGGCGGCATCCGAAAATTCTTTGGCCGTTTTCCACCTGCCAGAATATGCGCTACTGATCAGTCCGTCCAAGAGATCAATTCGCATGCTGCTACTATGGGAGAGCGATTCTTCCGCGAATAGTTTTGATGTCCGCATGGAATAAAAATTGAAGACTGATATAGCCGTGCCTGCATACGCGAAACATGCGGCAAATTGTTGGGAAAAACGACTTTGGAGTATGGCGCAATCAGAGGGGGTGGAATTTCCGCAGATCATTTGCTGATCCCACCGACAATTTGCATCGTAGGAGGTTCCACACGCGGGGCGATTTAGTTCCGCTTCAGCTTTATCTGAATCCGACTGCCAATAGACGAGGGCTGGCGAATCCGCGCCAGGATCGGAAAAAGACAGACTTCCAGATTCTTCGGTGCCATCCGAATACATCAGGGTGGCGCGGCAACTGATGTCGCCGGGACCATTGTCGTCGGAGGTATCTTCTATGGTCGAGACCCGCTTTGAAGGGCCTGATGGTTGGCCGATTTTACTGTTGAGCAAACTCACTGCGCCCGGCGAGCGGATTTCTGGACGGCGACATGGGTCGCGACGGAGTGTCGAAGGTGGAGGGTTATTTGGTGAAATAGCCCAAGGGTTGGGTTTGCTATCCCTCTTGGCCGCATTGATTGACGATGCGGCTGCCATCGTAGATTCGAGAGAAAGCTGGCCCCCATTTCGTAGGACGATGACGGTAAATTTCTCACCTACCGGGGTATTTTCAACCATCGGGGGAAGATCAACCCAGCGGACTACATGATGACCGTTGTACGATAGGATGACATCGCCCTGCCGGAATCCGGCAGCCGCAGCGGGGCTATTGTCATTGACCGAGACAATCATTGCCCCTGTGGGGTAAGGCAGCCCCAGATACTCCGCGATATTTTTTGTAACTTCTTGGATTTTTATCCCAAGGGCAGAGTGATTGATCCCGGACTCTGTTCGATTATGGTCCGCTGGCAGCGGAGCTTTACCGCAGGCAATTGACTGTAGTGTAGGTGCTGTTCCACCTACGGTGCCGATCCAGCCAGTGGTTTGTTTATTTCCTAAATCGACAACAGTACCATCCCCCATGTTTTTTGAAAAAAAGTGATCTTCAATCAGGCGATTTTGTGAAGTTTCGCAGTCGAATTGCATTGTAAATATTCTGGATAAAAATGGGGTCTCGGCAGGCCCAAAAACGTATGGCTTCCCGTTCTCGTCCTTCATGTCGAAGTCTTCTAAGATGCGGATTTGTGAAATTGATCCGTCTCTTTTGATGTGCGTCTACATACCGAATCGGGTGTTCTGCATAACCGCTTATTTTGAACCATTCTTGGGCGGATGATTTTTCACTAAAAACGGCAAGCGCCAAGCCGGCAATAAGGATGGCGCCCGCGAGCTTTCTGAACATTTCCTCCACCCTCCGATTTCTCTAACCCTGCCACTGGAAGCGTCAACTTGTCGATAGCGGGTGCCCGTGGCTTCCAACGTCCAAAAGACGCCGCTCGACCGCTCTCTCAACCGCTGGTTAGACCAGCAGGCGTAAAACTTCTGGCAGCGGCTCGGCAAAATCGCTGCCATGCACGGTTGTCGTGGTCACGGGGCAGGTCGTCACGGGGCTCGCCGGCGCCCTGGTTCAAACGATGGACGGCACCGCCTTCATCAATGTTACGACAGACGGGATTACGCTTTCGTGCGGTGGCCATATGGTCGTCATCAATGCGGCCCCCGCAGGCGGGGGAGGGTTAAGAAGTGCGCGGCGCGGAGGCCCTCCCCCGTTTTACGGGGAGGGTTGGGTGGGGGCTTTTGTCCGGTGCGGCTTGATGGTTCATTGCATCGATGGCGGTACAAAAAAATTCATCGCCCGACTTAGCAACGGCGTTGCTCGCCTGGTACGACCGGCACCGCCGCGACCTGCCGTGGCGGTCGCCGCCGGGCGTGGTGCCCGATCCCTATCGCGTCTGGCTCAGCGAGATCATGCTGCAGCAGACCACCGTCGCCACGGTCGGGCCGCGCTTCGCGACCTTCCTGGCGCGCTGGCCCGATGTGCACGCGCTGGCGGCGGCGCCGCTGGACGATGTGCTGCATGAATGGCAGGGGCTGGGCTATTACGCGCGGGCGCGCAATCTCCATGCCTGCGCCCGTGTCGTGGCCGAGCGGCATGGCGGCGAATTTCCGCGCGACGAGGCGGCGCTACGCGATCTGCCCGGCATCGGCGCCTATACCGCGGCGGCGATCGCGGCGGTCGCCTTCGATATCCCGGCGACGCCGCTCGACGGCAATATCGAGCGGGTGGTGGCGCGGCTATTCGCCGTCGAGGCGCCGCTGCCCGGCGCCAAGGAAACCATCCGCGCGCTCGCCGCGACCCTGACCCCGGCCACGCGGTCCGGTGATTATGCGCAGGCGGCGATGGATCTCGGCGCCACCATCTGCACGCCACGCCGCCCGGCCTGCGCGCTTTGTCCGTGGCGCGAGGCGTGCCGGGCCCGGGCGCGCGGCATCGCCGAGGAATTGCCGCGCCAGAAGCCGAAAAAGGCCAAGCCGCAACGCCACGGCATCGTCTTCTGGGCGGTGCGGGATGATGGCGCGGTGCTGCTGCGCCGGCGCCCGAATGACGGGCTGCTGGGCGGGATGATGGAGTTTCCCTCGACGCCGTGGCGCGAGACGCCGTGGATCGCGCCCGAGGAAATAACCAAATTTTCCCCGGTAACGGGTGTTTGGCGGAAGCTGCCGGGGCGGGTGCGTCACGGTTTTACCCATTTCGATCTGGCGCTTGAGGTGTGGATTGGAACCGCTCCAATCGTTAACCATGAGGGCTTTATTGCCGCCATGCCCGAGCGTTTCGCCGATCTCGCTTTGCCGACCTTAATGAAAAAAGTGGCGGCCCATGTCGCGCAGGCGACAAGCCGCTTGGCGGCCGAGCGGGATCGGCGCTAACATCGGCGCGTTCGGTGCCTCAACCTGTCCAACCAGATCAGGAGGAGCCATGATGCTAGACGATCGGATCGAGTCCCTCCGGGCTCAACATCGCAGCCTGGAGCACGCCATCGATAGTGAAACCCACCGCCCCCTGCCCAATATCGATCTCGTCGCCGACTTGAAGCGGCAAAAGCTCCGCATCAAAGACGAAATCGTCTCCATGGAACACGCGCCTTAGCGTTTCTCTGCTCCCATTCCGATTAGGTCCCCTTAGCTGAGCGGTTTGCTTGGCAAACGGTATTCCCTTGCCGCATGATCGGGCATCATCGCCGTAGGGAAATCGCCATGTCCAGCCGCTATGAAGAGGTCTATTGCCGTTCGCTGACCGACCCGGAAGGGTTCTGGGCCGAGGCGGCGGCGATGATCGATTGGGACCGGCGCTGGGACCGGGTGTTCGACGATAGCCGTCCGCCCTTTTATCGCTGGTTCACCGGCGGGCGGCTCAACACCTGCTACAACGCGCTCGACCGCCATGTCGCCGCCGGCCATGGCGAGCGCATCGCGCTGATCTACGACAGCCCGGTCACCAACCAGGTCCGGCGCTATACCTATGCCGAGCTAACCGAGGAGACGGCGCGGCTGGCGGGCGCCATCAGCGCGCTTGGGGTCGCGGCCGGTGATCGCGTCGTCATCTATATGCCGATGGTGCCGGAGGCGGCGATGGCGATGCTGGCCTGCGCGCGCATCGGCGCCATCCATTCCGTGGTGTTCGGCGGCTTCGCCGGCGCCGAGCTGGCGGCGCGCATCGAGGACGCGAAGCCCAAGCTGGTGCTGTCGGCGTCTTGCGGCATCGAGGTCAACCGAATCATCGCCTATAAGCCGCTGCTGGATCAGGGCATCGAGCTATCGGCGCACAAGCCGGACCATTGCCTGATCCTCCAGCGGCCGCAGGGACCCGCGACCATGATCGCGGGCCGCGATCTCGACTGGCGGGAGGCGGTGGCGGCCGCGCCGCCGGCGGATTGCGTCTCGGTCGCGGCAACCGATCCGCTTTATGTGCTCTACACCTCGGGCACCACCGGCGTGCCCAAGGGCATCATCCGCGACAATGGCGGGCACGCGGTCGCGCTGGCCTGGTCGATGAAATATTTCTTCGGCATGGAACCGGGCCAGGTGTTTATGGCCGGCTCCGATGTCGGCTGGGTGGTCGGTCATTCCTATATCGTCTATGGCCCGCTGCTTTATGGTCTGACCACCGTGCTGTATGAGGGGAAGCCGGTCGGCACCCCCGATGCCGGCGCCTATTGGCGCCTGGTCCGGGACCACAAGATCAACGCCATCTTCACCGCGCCGACCGCATTCCGTGCGATCAGGCGCGACGATCCCGACGGCAAGCTGATCCGCGACTATGACCGCGCCAGCCTCGCGACGCTGTTCCTGGCGGGGGAGCGCTGCGATCCGCCGACCATCGCCTGGGCCGAGCAGCAACTGGGCATTCCGGTGATCGACCATTGGTGGCAGACCGAGACCGGCTGGCCGATGGCCGGCAATTGCGTCGGGCTCGGCCGCTTGCCGGTGAAGCATGGCTCGGTAACGAAGCCGGTGCCGGGCTGGGATCTGCATGTGCTCGACCCCCAGGGCAACGACATGAAGCCGGGCGAAATTGGCGCCATCTGCATGAAGCTGCCGCTGGCGCCCGGTTCGTCGCCGACGCTGTGGAACGCCGACCAGCGGTTCATCGACGCCTATCTCACCGAATTCCCCGGCTACTACGCCACCGCCGATGCCGGCTATATTGACGAAGACGGCTATGTCTATGTCATGACCCGCACCGACGATGTCATCAACGTCGCCGGTCATCGCCTCTCCACCGGCGCCATGGAGGAAGTGGTGGCGGCGCACCGGGATGTCGCCGAATGCGCGGTCATCGGCATCGCCGACCCGCTCAAGGGCCAGGTGCCGCTCGGCTTCATCGTGCTGAAAGCCGGCACCAATACCCCGCATGAGGTGGTGTCGCGCGAGGTGCTGGCGCTGATCCGCGCGCGGATCGGCGCGGTGGCCAGCCTGCGCGACGCACTGGTGGTGCAGCGCCTGCCCAAGACCCGCTCGGGGAAAATCCTGCGCGGCACCATGCGCCACATCGCCGACGGCGAGGACTACAAGGTCCCGGCGACCATCGACGATCCCGCGATCCTCGACGAGATCACGGCCCATCTGCGGCAAGCGGGGCTGGCGAAAGCGGCGGGGTAAAAAAATGGTGCGAATAAACTTTCCAAATGAGGTGGCCGAGCGCCTCAAGTTTTACGTCTATCGTTTGATCGATCCCCGGGATGGTCAGACTTTCTATGTTGGAAAGGGCAAACGGAACCGTATTTTTCAACACGCCACCGGCGCTTTGAAGAAAAAATCTGGCGATGAAGACGCTGCTGATCTAAAGCTCCAACGCATCAAGGAGATTACGAGCGCAGGACTTCAAGTGGCTCACGTTATCCATCGACACGGAATTGAAGACGAGAAAATTGCCTTCCAGATCGAAGCCGCCGTCATGGATGCTTATCCCGGCTTAACAAACCGTGTTAGCGGGCATGGCGCCAGCGATTACGGAGTAAGGCACGTTGAGGAGGTAATCGCGGAATATTCAGCTTCTCCCTTCGAGGTCCAGGAACCCCTCATCCTTATAAACATCACGACGAGTTACAGCGACGAGACAAGGAATATCTACGACTCAGTTCGGGGTTGCTGGCGGATTGATCGTAACAAAGCAGAAGCTTACCGGCTGGTACTGGCGCAGCGACGCGGTCTAGTAGTCGGTGCTTTTAGACCGACTCGTTGGGTACCTGCGACTCCAGCCTATTTCCCCTGGCTCGACGAAGATTTCCCGTTGCGTTCGGGATTTGAAGGAGAACAAGCTGAAATTAGAATCGCTAATCTGTATGTAAACAGACGTGTCCCGGAAGAATATCGCGCTAGAGGCGCCGCAAATCCAATTAGGTTTATCACTCCAGCAAATTAAGTCGCATCGCCGTCCAGTCGAATTTTCATCGCTTGCGGCCCAGTCTGATACGACGCCCATCAGGAAACTTGCAGTCGACATCATCAAGCCTCGGTGATGATCGTGCCCGCCGGTAGCCAGCGCAGCGCCGCGATCCCGGCCGCGAGCGAGACCGTCGCGGCGATCGCCATATCCCAGCGCATGCCGGACATGAAGGTCGCCCGGTCCGCGATCAGGGTGCCGAGCAGCGCCACGCCCAGCACCGTGCCGATCTGCCGCGCCGCGTTGAGCACGCCCGAGGCGAGGCCCGGCTCGAAGCCGGCGGCCGCTTCCATCAGCGACGAGGTCACCGCCGGCGTCACCAGCCCGCCCGCGACGCCGAGCGCCAGCAGTGGTCCGACCAGCCAGGCATAGGCGACGTTGGGGCCGAGCGGCAGCAGGCACAGGAAGCCGAGCACCGCGGCGCCCAGCCCGAGCAGGATCGGCAATCGCGTGCCATAGCGGCCGCCGAGACGGCCCGAGAGAAGATTGGTGACGGTGACGCTCGCCGTCGTCGGCAGCAAGGCGGCGCCCGCGGCCAGCGGGCTGTCGAGCCGGATCTGTTGAAAATAAAGGCTCAGGATGAAGATCAGGCCAAACAGACAGAAGGTCATCACCAACGCGACGGCCGCGCTCGCGGCAATCGCGGGGCGGCGTAAAATCGCCAGCGGCACCATCGGCTCGGCAACGCGGCTCTCGACGCGCAGAAACACGGCGAGGCCGGCCAGCGCGGTGGCGAAAATCCCGAGTGTCGCGGGCGACCACCAGCCGAGGGCGCGGCCCTCGATCAAGCCGGCGGCGAGCGCGGCCAGCGTGACGATGGCGGCGACCTGTCCCGCCGGGTCGAAGGCGCGGCGCGAGGCCGGCCCGCGATCGCGCAACCGCCATGCCAGCGCCATGCCGGCGAGGCAGATCGGCAGGTTGACGAAAAAGATCGCGCGCCAGCCGAACAGCGCGATCAGCGCGCCACCGGCCAGCGGCCCCGACGCCAAGGCGATGCCGCCGCCGCCGGCGAAAATGCCGACCGCCCGCTTCCGCGCGCCCGCATCGGCATAGGCGCCGTTGAGCATCACCAGCGAATTCGGCACCACCAGCGCCGCGCCGATACCCTGCACCGCCCGCGCCGCCACCAGCAGCGGCAGCGAGGGCGCCGCGGCGCAGGCCGCCGAGGCGGCGGCGAAGATCGCCATGCCCAGCAGATAGACCCGTCGCGCACCCCAGCGGTCGCCCAGCGTGCCACCGGTCAGCAACAGGCTGGCGAAGATCAGCGTATAGGCGTTCACCACCCATTGCAGCCCGGCGGTATCCGCGTGGAGACCGCCGCCGATCCGCTCCAGCGCGACATTGACGATCGAGGTGTCGAGAATGACGACGATGTACGAAATGCACGTCACGATCAGGGTGACGCCGGGCCGGTCGCGGTCTGCCATGTACTGCCTCCTGCTTCGTGCCGAGGCTTGAAATGGGCATGGCGCCGGCGGAATGTTTCGTCTAACATCGAAGTATGGAGCGAGCACCCAATCTGGCCGCCGCCGGCGCGCTGATCGGCGATCCGGCACGAGCCGCCATGCTCGGCGTGCTATTGGATGGCGGCGCCTTGCTGGCGGGCGAACTGGCCTATGCGGCGGGGATCACCGCGCAAACCGCGAGCGCGCATCTGGCGAAACTGGTCGATGGCGGCTTCCTCACGGTCGAGCCCGAGGGTCGGCATCGCTATTATCGTCTCGCCGGTGGCGAGATCGCCGCGATTCTGGAGAGCCTCGCCGGGTTTGGCCCGGCGTCGCCGGTCCGCCGCCGGGCCTTGAGCGCCGAGGCGCAGGAGCTACGCGAGGCGCGGCGGTGTTACGATCATCTCGCCGGGCGGCTTGGCGTGGCGATCGCCCATACGCTCGAGGACCGTGATTTTTTGGTGCCGGAGGCGGACAAGCGCTATGCGCTGACGGCGCCGGGCCGCGACTGGTTCGGGGCGCTCGGCATCGATGCCGGCGCGTTGCGGCCGACGCGTCACGGGGTGGCGCGGCAATGTCTCGACTGGACCGAGCGGCGCCACCATCTCGCGGGCCCGCTCGGCGCCGCCTTGCTGGCGCGGCTCGGCGAATTGGGTTGGCTGCGGCGCTCGGCGCAATCACGAATCGTCCAGCTCACGCCGCTCGGGCGCCGGGAATTGCCACAGCGGCTGGGCATCCCGGTGTCGGCGTTGGCGATGTCTAACTCTTGAACGGATCGAACATCGGCACGTCGAAATGCGCGAAGTCGCGCACGGTTCGCGTCACCACGGTGAGATTATGGACGAGTGCGGTGGCGGCGATGAAACCGTCTTCCTGCAAGTCCGGTGACTGTCCGTGCAGCAACTTGGCGGCGATGCGTGAAATCGGCGGATCGAGATCGATGACCCGAAACGTTTCGATGGCACGGCCGATCCATGCGTCGATCTCGGCGGCCTTGTCTGGATTGCCGTGCCGGGTCCGTTCCACGCCGACCTGCAATTCGAAGATGGTCATCGCGGAAATCGAGATTTGATTTTCCTCGACGGTGCGGAGCCATGCGAGCACGGCGCCGTGCGGCCGCGAGCGCCGCAGCTCCGAGAGGACGTTGGTATCGAGCAGGTACATGACTCAACGCTCAATCGTCGAAATTGGGCGGCGGGCGATGTTTCCAACTGCCACGTTTCGGGATCGGCAAATCGTCGAAGCGCGCCCAATCCGTGAGCAGCAATTCCTTCAGCGTCGGCTTGCGCGATTTCTGCAGAAGCTCCCACTCGCTCACTGGCACCAACACGGCGGTGGGGGTGCCGCGCCGGGTGATCATTTGCGGCCCCTCCTTGATACATTGCTCGACGCACTCGCTGAACCGGGCCTTGGCGTCCTGTAGTTTCCACTGTTTCACGCGATCACCTCCTGACTAGACATAAGACTAGTCAGCGAGATTGGCAAGAATCCCAAATGGCGAGGTCCACGCGAGGCTCTTGAATCGAACGCAAAAAGCGTTACATGACGTCGGTGCCAGCGTGATGCCGGCGGATTGGGATGGGAGAAAAATGATATTTTGCCGAACGAAGCCAATATGCGGAGCGGAATCAAGGGGCGGAGGTCGAAACGAAGCCAATCGAAAGCCGATTTTGGCCATCCAAGCCGATTTGACACCGCGGAAAGCCAATCAGCGGAAGCCGATGGGTGGCATGAGCGGTGACCGCTCCACACCCGCTTGGGGATGAGGTAAAACTCACGGTATGACTCAGCAGAAACAACTCCGCCTCGGCGCGTTCATGCGGCCCGTCGGCATTCATACTGCCTGGTGGCGATATCCCGGTGCTTGGCCCGACGCCAATTTCAACTTCGAGCATATCCGTCGCTTTGCCCAGACGCTGGAGCGCGGCAAGTTCGACGCGTTCTTCATGGCCGATCACCTCGCCGTGCTGAACATGCCGATGAAGGCGCTGATGCGCAGCGCCACCGTCACCTCGTTCGACCCGATGATTCTGCTGCCGGCGCTGGCGACGGCGACGACCCATCTCGGCCTGATCGCGACCGGCTCGACCACCTTCGATGAACCCTATCACGTCGCGCGGCGCTTCTCGTCGCTCGACCATCTCAGCGGCGGGCGCGCCGGCTGGAACATCGTCACCACGTCCAACCCCGACGCCGCGCTGAATTTCGGCCTCGATGAGCATGTCGAGCATGACGAGCGCTATCGCCGCGCGCGTGAGTTCTATGACGTCGTCACCGGCCTGTGGGATTCGTTCGCCGACGACGCCTTCGTCCGCAATGTCGCGGAAGGCATCTATTTCGACCCCGCCAAGATTCACACCCTCAATCACAAAGGCGACTATTTTTCGGTGCGCGGGCCGCTCAACATCGCGCGGCCGATCCAGGGCTGGCCGGTGATTGTCCAGGCCGGCGCGTCCGAGGCCGGGCGCCAATTCGCCGCCGAGGTCGCCGAAGTGATCTTCGGCTCCTCGCTCGACCTCGCGGCGGCGAAGAAATTCTATGCCGATGTCAAAGGCCGGATGAAAAAGCTGGGCCGCGATCCCGACCATCTCAAGATACTGCCCGGCTGTTTCTGCGTCATCGGCGACACGGTCGAGGAGGCACAGGCAAAGCGCGCCACGCTCGACAGTCTCGTCCATTACGACAGCGGCATCGCCTCGCTGTCGATCCAGCTCGGCACCGACGCGTCGAAATTCGACCCCGACGCGACGCTGCCCGAGATTCCGCCAAGCAACGCCAGCCAGTCGGGCCGCGACCGCATGGTCGAGATCGCTCGGCGGACCGGCTGGACCGTGCGGCAGCTCGCCCAGCGCGCCGGCTCCTATTACGGCAACGCCATGGTCGGCACGCCCCGGACCATCGCCGATCAGATGGAGCAATGGCTCCATGAGGAAGGGTCGGATGGGTTCAACATGCTGTTCTCGCATGTGCCCGGCGGCCTCGATGAGTTCGTGGACAAGGTGGTCCCGGAATTGCAGCGCCGGGGCATCCTCCGCCGCGATTATGAGGGGAAGACACTGCGCGAGAATCTCGGCCTGCCGCGACCAGGGAACCAGTTTTTTCGATAGAACGGCCGACTTGGCCCGCTTTTTGCATTGCATTGGCTTGCGGTTCGCACCGCGGCAAGTTAGAAGGCAGCCATGATTTTCTCACAGCGGCTTGACCTGCGCCAATCGCAGGCCCTGGTAATGACCCCGCAATTGCAGCAGGCGATCAAGCTGTTGCAATTATCGAGCCAGGAGCTGAACCAGTTCATCGATAGCGAGCTCGAGACCAATCCGCTGCTGGACCGCGACGAGGGCGGCGATGAAGGGGCCGAGGCGCCGCCCTCCGCCCAGGAAAGCGGCGGCGATGCCGAAATAACGACCGAAGCGGCGGGCAGCGACGGCGATGGAAGGCTCGATTTCGGCGGCGATCCGGCGGCGTGGCAATCGGCCAAGCCCCGGCTCGGACCGATGGAAGAGGTGCCGGGTCTGGACCGCACGCCGAGCCGCCCCAAGACGCTGCGCGAGCATCTCCTGGAACAGCTCGCGGTGGACATCGCCGATCCGGTGGATCGCCTGATCGGGGCCGAGCTGGTGGAGATGGTGGACGAGGCGGGCTATCTCGCCGGCGACCTGGCGGAACTGGCGGTCCGGCTGGGCTGTCCGACGGCGCGTGCCGAAATGGTGCTGTCACGGCTGCAGCAATGCGATCCGGCCGGCATCGGCGCGCGCGATTTGCGCGAATGCCTCGGCTTGCAGCTCAAGGAGCGCAACCGCCTCGATCCGGCAATGCAGGCGCTGTTGGACCATTTGCCGCTGCTCGCTAGCCGGGATGGGGCCGGTTTGATGCGTCTGTGCGGCGTCGATGCCGAGGACCTTGCCGAGATGGTGGCGGAGATCAAGGCGCTCGACCCCAAGCCGGGGCTCGCCTTCGACCCGGTGCTGGCGACGCCGGTGGTGCCGGAAGTGTTGCTGCGCGCCCTGCCGAACGGCGACTGGGCGGTGGAGCTCAACGGCGAGACCCTGCCGCGCGTCCTCGTGAATCGCCGCTATTACGCCGAAATCAGCGGCAAAAGCCGGGCCAAGCCCGAGCGCGAATACATCGCCGAGCGCCTGCGGCAAGCCAATTGGCTGGCGAAGGCGCTGCATCAGCGCGCCACCACCATCATCAAGGTGGCGCGCGAAATCGTGCGCCAGCAGGATGGATTTTTCCGCCACGGCGTTCAGCATTTGCGGCCGCTGGTGCTGCGCGATATCGCCGCCGAGATCGGCATGCATGAGAGCACGGTGAGCCGCGTCACCGCGAACAAATACATCGCGACGCCGCGCGGCCTGTTCGAGCTGAAGTATTTTTTTACCGCCGCGGTGGCGTCGGCGACCGGGGGCGACGCCCTCTCGGCCGAGGCGGTGCGCTTTCGCATCAAGGCGCTGATCGATACCGAGCAGGCGGCGATCCTCTCGGACGACCGGCTGGTCACTCTGCTGCGGCGCGACGGCGTCGCCGTCGCACGGCGCACCGTCGCCAAATATCGCGAGGCGATGCACATTCCCTCCTCGGTTCAGCGCCGTCGCGATCACGCCTCATTCCTCGCATGACCGGCGATTCGTGGCGCCATCGCTTGACAGGGTCGGGCCGCTCCTTAGGATGCGGCGCCAGCGGATGGCGGGCGCGGCCCGCCCCATCCGAATGCCAGGCAACGAGGCACTAAAGCAACCCTGATGGAGATCGACGATCTCATCACGCCGGCGAGCGTGATCGCCAATCTGCGCGCTACCAGCAAACGCCAGGCCCTCGTGGAGTTGGCGCGCCGCGCCGCGCCGATGGTCGGACGCGAGGAGCGCGCGGTCTTCGAAGTGCTGTGGGAGCGCGAGCGCCTGGGCAGCACCGGCGTCGGCATGGGCACGGCGGTGCCACACGGTAAGCTGCCGGGGCTGGAGCGGCTTTACGGCCTCTTTGCCCGGCTGGAGAAGCCGGTGGCGTTCGACGCCATCGATGAGCAACCGGTAGACCTGATCTTCGTCCTGCTGGTGCCCCAGAATGCCGGCGCCGAGCATCTGAAGGCGCTGGCGCGGGTCTCGCGCCTCTTTCGCGACCGGATCATGTGTGAAAAGCTGCGCGGCACCGACCGCGCCGAGGCGCTTTACGCGCTGCTGACCGATCGCCCGACCAGCAACGCCGCCTAAACCATCGATCGCGTCGGCGCACAACATCTAGGACGATTCGCCGATTCGGCCTCAGGACGTTCCGCGAACCTGACTAGATGATGTGGCGGTCATTTTCATCCCGGCCCGTTGCTCGCTATCGTAGAATCGTGGTAATCAGGCGGTGTCCGGCGGAACAGGCCGGAAACATTGGGGGGAGATGGACTCATGGTTGCAATTCGCGGCGCCGCGCTCGGCGCGGTTCTGGCACTGGCAACGATCGGCGCGAATTCGGGGCACGCCGCCGACGATCAGATCGCGCGCGGCCAGTATCTGGTCGCGATCATGGGCTGCGGCGATTGCCACACGGCCGGCTCGCTGCTCGGCAAGCCCGACCTGGCCCATCGGCTCGGCGGCTCCGATGTCGGCTTCGAGGTGCCCGGTCTCGGCGTGTTCGTCGGCCGCAATCTGACGCCGGACAAGGAGACGGGGCTCGGCAATTGGTCGGCGGATCAGATCATCACCGCGTTCACCACCGGGAAGCGGCCGGATGGGCGCATCCTGTCCCCGGCCATGCCGTGGGAGAATTTCGGCGTGCTGACATCAGCGGATCGGCAGGCCATCGCGGCCTATCTGAAAAGCCTGCCGCCGGTCCATCACGCGATTCCGGGACCGTTCGGGGTGGGGGAAAAGGCCACGGTCCTCGTTGAGAAAATCGTGCCGGGCGATGGCATGGCGCCCCCGCCCGGCAAATAACCATCCGCTGCTATGGTTCAGTGAACGCTGAGCGGTTCCAGCTCGTGCTGGCGGATCGCCGCCTCCGCGATCAGGCGGTCATCCAGCACCGCCATCGGCGTGCCGTCGGCGGCGTGGATGGCGAAGGCCAAGTGATCGTTGACCGTAACCGGCTTGATATAGGCCAGATTCTGCATGCCCAGCGTGACGAATTCCTGCGCCGGCAATTGCTTCCATCGTTCCATCGCGGTCATCATCGTTATCCTTTCCGGTCGGTCCCATCGGCACCGCCCTTGCTTTGTCCGTTTGCGTCTAGTCCGGTCGTCCCGCCCCGGGATCCGGTCCCGTTGGCCGGCGCGCCGAGGATCGGCCCGCTGTTCGTATCGATGGGTTGCGGCCGCGCCCGCGCGGTCGCGATCGCGATCGTCCGCACCTGCCCCTCGGGGACGTGCCGGACGAGATCGATATGCAGCAAGCCGTTATCGAGCGCGGCGTTCAGCACTTCGATTCCCTCGGCCAGAACGAAGGAGCGTTGGAACTGACGGGCCGCGATGCCGCGGTGAAGATAGACACGCTCGCGCTCGTCGGTGTGCTTGCCGCGCACCACCAGTTGCCGATCCTCGACCTGCACGGCCAGATCGTCGGCGGCGAAGCCCGCCACCGCGAGGGTGATGCGCAGCGCGTTATCGCCCGTCTGCTCGACATTATAGGGCGGATAGCCATCGACGGCGGTCTTGCTGACCCGGTCAAGCGCCCGCTCGAACTGGTCGAAGCCTAGTAGCAAGGGCGAATTGAACAGCGACAAGCGCGGCATCGGACCTCCTCGATCTGAGCGAGTCCCGGATGCGGGCCCGGTCTGGCACCCGCTCGATCCGGCAGCGCTCCCAAAGGCATCGCCGCCATGGAGAGATATGGTATATTGGTGCCGTCGATCAAGCCCCGGCGCGACGGGACCGGGGCACGCGGCACAAGGATCATGGAGGGATCAAATGGACCGACGGGACATGCTCAAGACGGTATCATTGGGGAGTGCCGCGCTCGGCATGCTGGCATCAGCGGGTGGTCCGGCGCATGCCGCCGACGGCGCCGACGAGGCGGCCACCAATGCGTGCCTCGATCGGATGATCGCGGCGATCAACAGCCATGATGTCGAGCTGTTCGACAAGGTCTATTCCGACAGCGCCTATACCAATCACCAGGCGCTGATCATGGCCCATGCGGCGCCGGCGAATTTGAACGGGCGTGCCCAGGCCAAAGCCTATTTCGCGGCGCGCTTCAAGGCATTCCCCGATGTCACGCTCAGCACCGACATCCGCGTGGTCCATGGCGACCTGATTGCCGCCAATCTGATCTGGACCGGCACGCACAAGGACACCTATCTCGGCATTCCCGCGACCGGCAAGAAGGCGGTGTGGAACTCGACCGACATCCTGCGCGTCAAGGATGGGCTTTTTGTCGAGCACTGGGGTGCCGTCGATTTCGTCGGCTTGACGAAGCAGCTTAAAGGCTGATCCGCGCCCGCACGGCTTCGGCTTCGTGGCGTTCCGCGTGGTTGGCGGGATCCCGCTCGACCGGCACGGGCATCGCCCAGATCACCGGCTGGCGCGCCGCGCGCTCGATCAGCCGGGCGATCGTGCCTTCGACGGCCAGCGCCAAGCCGGCGGTGCTGAAGAAGCCGCCATTGACCTGCGTGCGATGGGCGACGACGCGGCGGAAGGCATCGAACACCGCCGGATCGGGCCGGGTCGCCTCGGCCCAGAACCGGTCCAGCCCGTCTTGGAACGTCAGGCCCGGCATGTTGTAGATCGCCTTGGCCAGCGCGACCACCGGCACCGCCGCCGATAGGGCGAGGAACCCCGTCGTGCTGTTCAGCGTGACGACGCCGGCGCAGCCGTCCAGGATCGGCTCGACCCCGCAACCGCGGATGTACAGCACCCGGTCCGCGATGCCGAGGCGTGCCGCCGCCCGCGTCACATTCGCGTGCCAATCGGTCAGGCCGGGATCGAGCGGATGCTCCTTGATGACCAGGCCAGCCTCCGCCGGGGCATGCCGGGCGAACGAGGCCAGGACATATTCCAAGGCCGGCAGCAGCGCGTCATAGGTCGAGTGAAATACCAGTTGGCTGTCGGATTCGAGTTGCAGCGGAAACAGGAAGAAGGGCCGCTTTCCGCGCCAGGAATTGAGCGTCTCGATCGCCCGGCGGGTGCGCGGGCGGATCAGCGGTTTGCGCAGCGTGCGCTTGACCCAGCCGGCATATTCGCGAAACGGATTGAGGACGAGATGGGTGCGATAGCGCGGATAGTACCAGCGCAGCACCAACGAGCTGACATGGTAGCTGACATCCCATACCGCGCGCCGGCGAAACTGGCTGGTGACCTGAGCGCCGGGATGCCAGGGCGGCAGCTTCGCCGCCTCGGCCAGGAACCAGTCCGGGTCCAGTGGCAGCACCGAATTGCCGTTGACGCCGTCCTTCGCCACGGTGATCCAGTTGGGCCGCAGATAGCCTTCCTCGATGACGTGGACCCGGATGCCGCGACGTGCCGCGGCCGCGACGGCGGCCCGATGCAGCGGCCGGCAATCCCCGAACAGGACGATGTCGGAGACGCGCCACTCGACGAGCCGCGTTTCGAGAAATTTCGGCCACGCCTTGAGGTCGCCGCGATAATCGGCCGCGCCGGGCAGGCGCCAAAAGACCCGGTCGCCGCCGGTGAAATTGATCTTCTTCACGGTATAGCCTTGGGCGGCGAGCGCCGCGCCCAGTTTCGCCAAGAACGGCGTCGGCATGCCTTGAAGAATGAGATAGCACGGGGTGCCGGTTCGGTCGCCGTCCATCAGGGCGCCCTCGCGGCGGGGCGCCTAACAGGGGGGCGGCTAACGGGATTTATTGCGCGGCACGGGCGATAACGGGCGGCCCGGGAAAAGTCGGTGAAACTCCAAGGCCCAGCCTTGGCCCCCGTCTTTTGGGACGACATTGTACCGCACAATACGCCCACGCAGCCCCTCCAAGCCCTATCGGCTCGTTTCAGCGGTTAAAGTAACGCACAAAGGCCAGCGGGTTCAATACCCCCGAGTCGCGGGCGCCAGTTTGAGGTGGCCTAAACCCGCGCGAAGCGTCCCGCCGATGGCGGAAAAGCGGGCCTGTCGTCCCTCACAACTCTTTGTGAGGGACTTAAGAATACGGGCAAGAATCGCGCGCCGAACGCGCGGGACCGGCGGCGGCGGGCGGATACCGTCAGGCCGACGCCTTGACGATTTGCTCGCACATTTTCTTGGCGTCGCCGAACAGCATCATGGTGTTGTCGCGATAGAACAGTTCGTTCTCGACGCCGGCATAGCCCGAGGCCATGGACCGTTTGACGAACAGCACCGTCTTGGCTTTTTCGACTTCGAGAATCGGCATGCCATAGATCGGCGACGTGGGGTCGGTCTTGGCCGCCGGGTTGGTCACGTCGTTGGCGCCGATGACGAACGCGACATCCGTCTGGGCGAAATCATTGTTGATCTCGTCCAGCTCGAAGACTTCGTCATAGGGCACATTGGCCTCGGCCAGCAGCACGTTCATGTGCCCCGGCATCCGGCCGGCCACCGGATGGATGGCATATTTGACCGTGGCGCCTTCCTTCTTCAGAAGATCGGCCATCTCCTTCAGGGCGTGCTGCGCCTGGGCCACCGCCATGCCATAGCCCGGCACGATGATAACCGAGCCGGCATTCTTCATGATGAAGGCGGCATCCTCGGCGCTGCCGGACTTGACCGATTTGTCGCCGTGGCCGGCGCCGGCGGCGACGATGCCGCCCTCGGTCCCGAACCCGCCCAGGATCACGTTGAAGATCGAGCGGTTCATGCCCTTGCACATGATGTAGCTGAGGATCGCGCCCGACGAGCCGACGAGGGCGCCGGTGACGATCAGCAGCGAATTGCCGAGCGTGAAGCCGATGCCGCAGGCAGCCCAGCCCGAATAGGAATTCAGCATCGAGATCACGACCGGCATGTCGGCGCCGCCGATTGGCAGGATCAGCAGCAGGCCGAGCAGCAGCGACAGCGCCACGACCAGCCAGAAGGCAATCGGCGGCTGGTCGATGACGAGCCAGACGATGATCGCCACCAGCACGATGCCGAGCAGCGCGTTCAGCGGGTGCTGGCCCGGAAACACCAGCGGTCGGCCGGTGATCAACCCTTGCAGCTTGCCGAAGGCGATGATCGAGCCGGTGAAGGTGACGGCGCCGATGGCGGTGCCGAGCGCCATTTCGATCAGGCTCTCGGCGCGGATCGCGCCCGGCGCGCCGATGCCGTAGGCGGCGGGGGCATAGAACGCCGCCGCCGCGACGCACACCGCGGCAAGGCCGACGAGACTGTGGAACGCCGCCACCAATTGCGGCAGCGCGGTCATCTGAATGCGCAGCGCGATGAAGGTGCCGATGGCGCCGCCGATGACGATGCCGGCGACGATCAGCGGATAGGACACCACGCCCGGCGAGGCGAGCGTCGTGCCGATCGCAATCACCATGCCGGCGATGCCGAACATGTTGCCGGAGCGCGAGGTCACCGGCGACGACAGGCCGCGCAACGCCAGGATGAAACAGACCGACGCGATCAGATAAAGGAAGGCCGAGATATTGGCGCTCACTGCCTCACCTATTTCTTTTTCTTGAACATTTGCAGCATGCGCTGGGTCACGATGAAGCCGCCGAAGATGTTGATCGAGGCCAGTATCACCGCGACGAAGCCCATCACCTTGGAGAAGCTGTAGCCCATCGGCCCGGCCGCGATCAGCGCGCCGACGATGATCACCGAGGAGATGGCGTTGGTCACCGCCATCAGCGGCGAATGCAACGCCGGCGTCACCCGCCAGACCACGTGATAGCCGACGAACACCGCCAGCACGAAGACGGTCAAGAACGAGACGAAGATTTCACCGCTGCCCATGGCCGCCCCTACACGCCCGCCAATTGTGGATGCACGACCGCGCCGTCGCGCGTCAGCAGGGTCGCTTTGACGATCTCGTCATTGATGTCGATTGCCAGATTCTTGTCCTTGCCGACGATCAGCCCCAGGAAGGCGAAGAGATTGCGCGCATAGAGCGCGCTGGCATCGACCGCGATGTCGGCGGGCAGGTTGGCCGGCCCCATGATGGTGACGCCGTTGGCGGTGACGACATTCTTGCCGTACGCGGCGCCCTCGACATTGCCGCCCTGCTCGACGGCGAGATCGACGATCACCGACCCCGCGCGCATGTTGGCGACCATGGTCGCGGTGATCAGCACCGGCGCCTTGCGGCCCGGGATCAGCGCGGTGGTAATGGCGATATCGGTCTTCTTCAACGCCTCGGCGACGTGTTCGCGCTGGCGGCGCTGAAAATCCGCGCCCATTTCCTTGGCATAGCCGCCGGCGGTTTCCATCTGTTTCATCGCCTCGAGGTCGACCACCAGGAAGGTGGCGCCGAGACTCTCGACCTGTTCCTTCGCCGCGAGCCGCACGTCGGTCGCCGAGACGATGGCGCCGAGGCGGCGCGCGGTCGCGATCGCCTGCAGGCCGGCGACGCCGGCGCCCATGATCAGCACCCGCGCCGGCGCGATGGTGCCGGCGGCCGTCATCATCATCGGGAAGGCGCGCCCGAACGAGGCGGCCGCCTCCAAAACCGCCTTATAGCCGGCGAGGTTGGCCTGGCTCGACAGCACGTCCATGGTCTGGGCGCGGGTGATGCGGGGCACCAGCTCCATCGCGAAGGCGGTGACCCCAGCCTTGGCATAGGCCGCGACCTGGTCCTTGTGCTGCAAGGGCGACAGCATGCCGATCAGCACCGCGCCGCGCCGCAACATCGCCATTTCGTCGATCGCGCCGTCGCCGATGCTCAACGGGCGTTGTACCTTCAGGAGAATATCGGCATCGCCATAGGCTTGACCGCGCTCGACAATCGTCGCGCCCGCCGCCTGATAGGCCGCATCGGTATAGGCGCTGGCGATGCCGGCGCCGGTTTCGACCAGGATCTCGTGGCCTTGAGCAGTCAGCCGTTTCACCGAGTCCGGCGAGGCCGCGACGCGCCGTTCATGGGGGCGGCGTTCCGTCACCACACTTATTTTCATTTCCGGGAAATCCTCAACCCCCAACCGGGCCGGTAGAATGGCGTGCGTCGGCGGCTTTGTGAACCCCGAAAAGAGAGATGAATCATGTAATTACCGTAATGTTTGGAGGCGTCGGCGGTGCCGGCGGGCGGGGCGCGCGCCGGCGCGATTAGGTTTGTTCGCCCGGCGGGGCAATGGTACACCGTCGATTGGGGTTGGGGGTCGTCTAAATTCCATTACTACGAGTATCCGCCACGAATATTACTAGGGAATAATGCGCGTGCGATCACGTTATCATTACCTTAGGCCCGTGATTACACCCGGCATCGGGTTTGATCGGGCCCGGGTCAGTGGGGCGATTCGTCTCGCCGGCAGGGGGTTCGGCGGATCGTGCCGGGTGGATCGGGATCGGGATCGGTGAGCGAGTCGTTCAGCGATCAGTTGATTGCGCTCCTGCCCCGTCTTCGGCGCTTCGCCCGCGGCATGGCGGGGTCGGGCGCGGCGGCGGATGATCTGGTGCAGGCGGCGTGCGAGCGGGCGTTGTCGCGCTCGCATCAGTTTCAGGAGGGTACGCGGTTTGACAGTTGGATGTTTCGCATCGTGCAGACTATCTGGATCGATCAATTGCGCGCGCGGGAGGTGCGCAAGGAAGAGCATGAAGACGCCGCGATGGACATCGGCACCGACCTGCCGGCGCGCATGGTCGAGGCGCGGTTGCGGTTGAAAGAGGTGCAGGCGGCATTGAACACGATACCGGACGATCAGCGCACCGCGCTGCTGCTCGTGACGGTGGAGGGCCTGAGCTACAAGGAAGCGGCCCAGGTTGCGAAAGTGCCGGTGGGAACGATCATGAGCCGTCTCGCGCGTGCGCGGGTGGCCCTCGAAGCCCGGTTGGGCGCCGATAGCGACCGCGGAAGGAGTTTGGATAATGCGGCAGCCAAGTGACGAAACGCTGATAGCCTATCTCGATGGCGAGCTGGACGGCGGCGCTCGGGACGAGGTGGCGGCGGCGCTGGAGAGCAGCCCGCAGTTGCGCGACCGCGCCGGTGCGCTCACCGATAGCGCGGCGACCTTGCGCGCGGCGATGGACGAGATTATGCGCGAGACGGTGCCCCAGCGCCTCCTTGATGCGGCGCGTGGCAAGGCGCCCAGCGTCATCGATCTGGTGGCGGTCCGCGCCCGCCGGATGGGCGTCGCGACGCTGCGGCAGAATTGGGGCGATCGCCGGTACTGGCTGGGCGGCGCCGTGGCCGCTTCGTTCCTGTTGCTGACCATCGGCGCGGGCGGCGGCTATTTCGCGGCCCAGGCGCCGGCCGACAGCACCAGCACCGCCGACGCCGCGACCACGCCTTCCTATTGGCTCGACAATATCGCCGGCTATCATCGGCTGCTGATCAATGCCGGGATCAACGAGCAGGGGCTGGTCGATGTGCCGCCCAATGGCGACAGCGGGCGCAAGAATATTCAGAAACTGCCGGCCAATTTCCGCCTGCCCAATCTCAAATCATGGGGATTCCGCTTCGAGGGCGCCCGGTACCTGGTGATGGAGGGGCGGCCGGCGACGCAGCTCTTCTATATCTCGCCGGACAAGAAGTTCGGCTCGGTCACCATGGTGGTCGGCGCCTCGACGAAGTCCGATATGCCGATCTCGTCGGAGCGGCGCGACGATATGAATTTCGTCTATTGGCGGCACGGCGGACACGCCTATGCGCTGGTCGGCGCGGCCGATGTCAACGCGCTGCGCGGCATCGCCAAGGAAATTTCGGCCCAGCTCAACGCCGCGACCTGACGCGGCGGGTTAGAGGCCGGCCAGCATCTCGCGGATGATGCCGCGGGTGACGTGGCTCGCGACGTCGGCGATGAAGCGCGTGAAGTCTACCGCCGCGCTATGATCCGCCTTGTCGGAGATGACCCGGATCACCGCCATCGGCACGCCATGCTCAAAGCAAACCTGGGCGACAGCGGCGCCCTCCATCTCGACGCATTGCGCCGCCGGCAGGCGCGCCCGGAGGCCGGCCACCCGGGCGGC
>Ga0208357_1000290_pt1 | contig 40853 bp, 35 predicted proteins | sample NGESurdeep092012_6_FD_184487 | JGI IMG/M metagenome (GOLD analysis project Ga0208357, IMG submission 184487) | Arctic peat soil microbial communities from Barrow, Alaska - NGEE Surface sample F52-2 deep-092012 (SPAdes) | ecosystem: Environmental > Terrestrial > Soil > Wetlands > Peat ...
ACCGGAGAGTGTGACCCTGGACCCGCTGCGGGTGGATGTTGGATTTGTGGTGAAGAAGATTGTCGCGGAGCAGCCGCAGGCCGTGGTGATTTGGACAGATGCGGAGACGGCGGGGACATTGATGCGCGCGATGAAGGCGGTGAAGGTGAAGACGATTTGCTTCTTTTCGGAAGATGCGGCGCAGACGAGTTACGGGATGGACGCGGCGAATGCGATGGGCGCGTGGACGGTGGCTGCTGAGGGAGAGGGCGTCCCTGCGCGGCAGAGTTTTGCGCGGCGTTATCGGCAGGCGACCGGAATCGCTCCGAGTGCTGCTGCGATGGAGAGCTATGACGCGGTGGCGATGACGATCCGTGCTCTGCGAGTGGCGGGGGCGAATCGGGCTCGGGTGCGGGATGAGTTGGCGCGGGTGCAGAACTTTGCAGGAGTTTCGGGACGGATTTCGTTTGATCGCGAAGGCAATAATCGCGCTGCAGTGCATTTGGTTCGGATGACGGAGGTGCAGAAATGAGCAGCGCTGAGGATGGGGGCGTGGATGGGTACGACGTGATTATCGTGGGGTCGGGTGCGGGCGGTGGGATGACGGCGTATCAACTGGCCAAGACGGGGCTGAAGTGCCTGATGCTCGAGGCTGGCGACTGGTACGACACCGCGAAAGATTCGAAGTGGCTGGAGTGGGGGTATGACGCACCGCATCGGGGAGCGTCGCGTGAGCCGATGGGTGCGGGTGGATTCGATGCGGTTGTGGGTGGATGGAAGGTGGAGGGCGAGCCGTATACCTGCGCTGCGGGAACGGACTTCAAGTGGTATCGATCGCGGATGCTGGGAGGGCGCACGAATACTTGGGGACGGATTGCGCTGCGCAATGGGCCGTACGATTTCAAGCCGCACAGTCGCGATGGGAAGGGGTTTGATTGGCCGATCAGCTATGACGATCTGGCACCGTACTATGACCGCACGGAAGAGTTGATTGGGGTATTTGGTTCAGCCGAGGGAATGGAAAATCTTCCCGACGGGAAGTATCTTCCTCCTCCGGCTCCGCGGTGTTACGAGCGGTTGGTGCAGAAGGCTTGCGGGATATTGAAGATTCCTTGCATTGCTTCGCGGCTTGCGATTCTTACTCGGACGAAGGGCGAGCGGCCTGCCTGCCATTATGTGGCGCAGTGCGCGAGAGGGTGCAGGCTGGGGTCAAATTTTTCATCGCCTGCGGTGCTGCTGTCTCCAGCGCTCGAGACGGGGAATTTGGAGTTTCGGTGCAACGCGATGGTGCGTGAAGTGAAGACGGGGCCGGATGGATTGGCGACGGGGATTTCTTATGTTGACAAGAAATCCGGGGAGACGATGGAGGTGCGGGGGAAGGCTGTGGTGCTGGCGGCGAGTGCTTGCGAGACGGCACGGCTGCTGCTGAATTCGCGCAGTGAGCGCAACCCGGGAGGGCTGGCTAACTCGAGTGGGATGGTGGGGAAATATTTGATGGATACGGTGATGTCGGATGTGACGGGATGGGTTCCGGCGATGATGGACCTTCCCGCGCACAACGAAGATGGCGTGGGGGGCATGCATCTTTATATGCCGTGGTGGAAGTACAAAGAACAGGTGCGGGGCGAGCTGCCGTTTTCGCGCGGGTACCATATTGAGTTTGGAGGAGGTCGAAGGGGAATGCCGGGGCCGGGATTGTTGAGTGGAGCGGAAGGGCTGCTGGGCGGAGGGTATGGAGCGGTGCTGAAGGAGAAGAGCCGCAGACTGTATGGATCGTTTGTGAGCTTTCATGGGCGCGGCGAGATGATTCCGAATGAGCAGAGTTATTGCGAGATCGACGAGAAGGCTGTGGACCAGTGGGGGATTCCGGTGTTGAAGTTTCACTTCGCGTGGAGCGACGAGGAGGTGCAGATGGCGCGGCATATGCAGGAGACGTTTCAGCAGATTGTGAAGGCGGCTGGCGGCACGGTGATCGAGTCGTATGGAGCGGAGGAGCGATGGGGGATGGCCGCTGGCGGACAGGGGATTCATGAGGTGGGCGGCGCGCGAATGGGGAGCGATGCGAAGACGTCCGTGCTGAATGAACACTGCCAGGCGTGGGATTGCAGGAATCTTTTTGTGGCGGATGGAGCTCCGTTTGTGAGCCTCGCGGAGAAGAATCCTACGCTGACGATTCTGTCGCTGGCGTGGAGGACGTCGGAGTATCTTGCGGCGCAGATGAAGTTGGGGAGGCTGGCGTGAAAACGATTGTTGATTCGAATCGTAGTTTGCGCTTTCAACGGCGGTCGATGCTGAAGGCGATGATGGCGCTGCCGATTGCGGGGTTGATGCCGTTGTCGGCACTGGCGGCGGAGATTGGGAGAGCGTTGCCGGAGGGGCGTGCGGGTGGGGACGCGGAGACGTGGCGACTGAGGGTGTTGACTCCGCACGAGTGGAAGACGGTGTGCTCGCTGAGTGATTGGATTCTGCCTGCGGATGAGACGTCGGGCAGTGCGAACGACGCGGGCGGTCCGGAGTTCATCGACGACTGGCTGGAGTTTCAGGGGGGAGAGTTGCTGGTGCAGATTCGCGGTGGATTGGCCTGGCTGGATGCAGCTTGCAGGCACGGTTGGCGGAGGGATTTTGTGGACGCTACGGTGGAGCAGCAGCGGTCGATGCTGGACCGGATTGCGTATCCGGAGAAGGCTGCGGCGAGCGATGCGGTGGGGGTTGCGTTCTTCAACCGTATGCGCGACCTGGTGCTGAGCGGGTTTTATACAAGCGAGATGGGGATGCGCAGTCTTCCGTATCTGGGGAACGAGCCGCAGAGTGGGTGGACGGGTTGCCCGGCTGCGGTGATGGCGAAGCTGGGGGTATAGCGGGGGTGACGATGGTGGACTCGCCGTAATGGCGGGTGCGTCGATAAGATGTGCGTATGGAAAACGGTCGCCAAAACTTTGCAGCCAGAGGAACGTGGACGCAGTTGAACGTGGAGCGGGGAGTTGAGGAGAGGCAGGGTGGTCGTCGCGCTGCCCGGCTTGCGGGATGGATGGTGATGGTTGGTTTGCTGCTGGCGCAGATGGTTCACGCGCAGACTCGAGTACCCGCTGCGGAGAAAGGTGTTACTCGGGACATCGATCCGGAGATTGCTGCGCAGATTTATGCGATGAAGGCGATCGACAATCATGCGCACCCGGTTCTCCCTCCGCCGAACGATAAGACGGACCGCGACTTCGATGCTCTGCCTGTCGACAACATGGAGCCTGCGACGGATGTGGTGGCGTGGCGTGCGGATAATCCGCAGCTGCCAGCGGCATGGAAGGCGCTGTGGAACTTTGATGTGCCGGCGAACTTCGAGGGGCCTCTCGACGCTGAGGGGATGAAGCGATTCCAGGAGGCGCGCGAGGTGGTGAAGGCTCGCGAAGGAGTGCATTACGACGAGTGGGTGCTGGACCAGGCGAACATCGGTGTGATGGTGGCCAACCGCGTGATGATGGGTCCCGGGGTGCAGGAGCCGCGGTTTCGTTGGGTTCCGTATGCGGATGCACTGCTCTTCCCTTTCGATAACTCTGTGCTGGCTGCGCAGACTCCGGACAAGAAACTCTTTTTCCCGTTAGAGGATCGGCTGCGTGCGCGATATCTGAGTGCGGTTGGTTTGAAGGTCGTTCCGGCTACGCTGCCGGAATATCTGACGCAGGTGGTGACGCCGACGCTGGAGCGCCAACGTGCGGGTGATGCGATCGCGGAGAAGTTCGAGGTTGCGTATCTGCGGGCGTTCGATTTTGCCGATCCAAGTGAGGAGGATGCGGCGCGGGTTTATGCGAAGTGGGTGGGCAAAGCTGCACCCGATTCGGCTGAGTACAAAGTGCTGCAGGACTTTCTGTTTCGGTATATTGCGGCAGAGTGCGGACGGCTTGGGATGGCGGTGCATCTGCATACGCTGTCGGGCGGTGGAGGGTATTTCGGGATTGCGGGGGCCAATCCGTTGCTGCTCGAACCGTTGTTCAATGACTCTCGACTGCGGCACACGAACTTCGTGCTGCTGCATGGTGGCTGGCCGTTTGTGCGGGAGGCGGGAGCGCTGCTGCAGAAGCCGAATGTGTATCTCGATCTTTCGCAGGAGGCACTGATGTTCCCTCCACGAACGCTGGCTACGTGGCTGCGGGAGTGGCTTGAGACGTACCCGGACAAGGTGCTGTTCGGCACGGACGGCTATGCTCTGTCCGACGCCACAGGCTGGGAAGAGACGATGTGGATTGCGAACCGCAATGGCCGCGAGGCCCTCGCATTGGCACTTACAGGCATGGTGCGTGATGGCGAGATTTCGCGCGCGCGGGCCGGTGCGATTGCTGAGGAAGTGCTGCGTGGGACGGCAAGCACGCTCTATTCCCTAAAACGATAGCGGACAAATCAGGCGCAGCGGGAGAGACGTCTTCGAGTGGAATGCTCGGAAGATCGCCCGTCCCTGGTGTCGATTGTGGGCAGGAAGCAAGCAGCGTGGAGCTACGAGTGTGGAGCTACAGGCGGGATGCGGAAGTGTTGTTGGTCGCTCCAGAGGATGCAGGATATGTGGTCTCCAGACCAGGTTGCATAACGAACATGCCGCCTCGATTGGGGGGCGACAGAATGCCTATACAGATCATCTCGCTACCACAGCGAGACATGAGGGGCACGTATGGATCGCAGCCGAACTTCGAAACGACCTGCAGCGGCTGGCCTCCGTGAATGTGAGAAAGAGGAATCATGAGAGGTACTAAGTCACTTTGTGCGGTTACGCTATTTGCTGTTTGCCGGGGCTGGCTCCGAAGGCCATGACAATGAGCCTCTCGCCGCGCGCATTCACGGTGGCGATTTTATTCTCTGGAGGCATCGCCTTGCGTCTACGTTCCGCTGCACGCAAACGTTGTGGGCGATCTCGGCGGCGCCGCTTCTTGACCACGCCGCACGGGAGCGATAATCTTCAGCGTAGTCGCCATCCGGTTCAGGTTTGTCCGGGAGTTGCATGGAAGCTGCGCGTGGTGTGCGTGCCCTCCTTGCGCTATTGCCGGTGTGCAGAAGAGCCGTTCCATCAGGGAACGAGGGAGCAATAGCCGACATGGCCTTTGAACGGAAGAGAGTTGCAAAGAAGTGTTCGTTTGCGTCGCGCGCGGGGTCAGGCCGTCGGGGTGAGTGGTGTGAGAAACATGAGGCGAAACGTCGGTTCACGCGACGTGATGTGATTCGCGGTGCAGCAACGGGGATGGTCTCGCTGGCGATGCGCGGCAACAGGGCGGGTGCGGAGCCTCCTGCGAAACCTCCCAACATCGTGTTTATTCTCGCGGACGATACGGGGTATGCCGACGTGGCCTGCTATGGGCGCCCGGATCTGAGCACGCCTAACATCGACCATCTGGCCGCGCGGGGTGTGCGGTTTCTGCAGGCGTACGCGAACTCGGCGGTGTGCACTGCATCGCGCGTCGCGTTGATTACGGGCCGCTACCAGGATCGTTTGCGCGTGGGTCTCGAAGAACCGCTGGCTGGCAACGAGAATGTCGGACTTCCGCCGGAACATCCAACGCTGCCGTCGCTGCTGAAGAAGGCTGGGTACGGAACGACGCTGGTGGGCAAATGGCATCTGGGCGTGCTGCCGAAGTTCGATCCGATGAAGAGCGGGTATGACCATTTCTACGGATTTCGTGGGGGCGCGCTGGACTACTACTCGCACGAACGCGGGGGTGGGCACAGCGATCTGTGGGACGATGAGGTTCCGATCCACCAGGTGGGCTATCTGACGGATATGCTGGGCAGCCGCGCGGTGGAAGTGGTAAACGGGTACGCGAAATCCGGTCAGCCCTTCCTGCTCAGCCTGCACTTCAACGCCCCGCACTGGCCGTGGGAAGCCCCCGGCGATCAGGCCGAGTCCGTGCGCCTGCAGCAACCGCACGAGAGCATTGCGGACTTCGATGGTGGAACGCAAAAGACGTATCAGCGAATGATCGAAGACATGGATCTGCAGATTGGGCGCGTGCTCAAGTCGCTCGATCAGCATGGACTGACGGAGAACACGATCGTGCTTTTCACCAGTGACAACGGCGGCGAACGATTCGCGGACACGTGGCCGTTCACTGGCAAGAAGACGGAGTTGCTGGAAGGTGGCTTGCGCATTCCGGCGATTCTTTCGTGGCCCGCGCGGCTGCGGCAGGGGCAGGCTACGGACCAGGTCGCGATCGGCATGGACTGGATGCCGACGTTTCTGGCCGCTGCGGGCACGGTGCCCGATCCGGCCTATCCTCCCGATGGGATGAATCTGCTGCCTATCCTCACGAGGAAAGAAGCTGTCGTGCCGCGCAAACTTTTCTGGCGGTATAAGGCGAACGCTCAGCGAGCGGCGCGTGATGGCGATTATAAATTTCTGAAGATCCTCAACAACACCTTCCTCTTCAACGTCGTGGACGATCCGCTGGAGCGAGCCAACCTGAAGAAGCGTCATGCGGATGTATATGCCCGGCTGGTTGAGGAATGGCTCGCGTGGAACAGCATGATGCTGCCAGAGATTCGAGGCAGCTATACGGACAGCTTCGATGGAGAGGAGCTCGCGGATCATTTTGGTGCACAGCGGCCGGACCAGCAGCCGGATAATCCAACGCCGCCTAAAGAGTAGAGTGGCCTGGCGAGAGGAAACTATGCGTCGGTCGGTTGTTGTATCGGTCATTGTGCTTTTGATGAGCATGTCGAACGTGCGCTGTAGTGGGCAGGCATTTCAACATCCAACGCTGGTGCAGTTAGACCAACCGGCAAAGCTCGGCGAGTTTCCTCTTGTTGGCAGAGGTCGCGTGGCGGCGATCTATCTGGACCCCGAAGAGGACAGCACACTCGGTGCGGCCGTCGAGGCCTTTGCCTCCGACGTGGAGCGCGTGAGCGGCGTGAAGCCTCTGATACTGCACTCGCTTCAGGCTCCGCTTCCTGCCTACGTGGTGGTGGTGGGCGTGGTGGGCCACTCGGAGGAGATTGATCGGTTGCGCCGGGAGCATGCTCTGGATACGAACCGGATTGAGCACAAGTGGGAGAGTGCGCTGACGACGGTCGTGCAGGAGCCCATGCCCGGAGTGAGGCAGGAGCTCGTCATCGCGGGCAGCGACCGGCGGGGTGCGGCCTATGCGCTATTCACGCTTTCGCGGCAGATGGGCGTATCGCCGTGGGTGTGGTGGGCCGACGTTCCGGTGGCTCATCACGGCGCGGTCTTCGTGCAGGCGCATGATGCGATCCAGCCTGAGCCGTCGGTGCCGTATCGCGGGATCTTTCTGAACGATGAGGACTGGGGCCTGCGCCCGTGGGCGGCGAAGAAGATGGACCCGGCGCTCGGTAACATCGGTCCCCACACGTATGCGCGCATCTTCGAGCTGCTGATTCGTCTGCACGCCAACTCGCTATGGCCTGCGATGCACCCGGGGACGCTGGCGTTTAATGCGGTGCCGGAGAATGCGAAGCTGGCCGACCGCTGGGGCATCGTGATGGGCTCTTCGCACTCGGAAGCTTTGCTGCGCAATAACGTGGGCGAGTGGAACGAGAAGACGGATGGGCCGTGGAACTACCAGGTGAACCGCAAGGCGATCGATGCGTACTGGGACAAGCGGCTGGTGGAGAATGGCGGGTACGAGAACTTCTATACGGTGGGCATGCGAGGCGTGCATGACAGCGGACTTGAAGCCACGGGAAGTAATGAGGTGAAGGCGCGACTCGTCGAGCAGGTGATGGCCGACCAGCGCGCGTTGCTGGCCAAGCGGGTCAATCCTGACGTCACGAAGATCCCGCAGGTCATCTGGCTCTACAAGGAGTCGTTGTCGCTGTACCGCGCGGGGATGAGGGTGCCGGACGATGTGACGCTGGGCTGGACCGACGATAACTACGGTTATATCCGGCAGCTTCCGACGCTGGCCGAGCGGCGCCGCAGCGGCGGTTCGGGCATGTATTATCACGTCTCCTACTGGGGCTTTCCGCACGATTATCTATGGCTCTGCACGACTCCGCCGTCGCTGATACGGGAGGAGATGACCAAGGCGTATGACCACGGTGTGCGGCGCTACTGGATTCTCAATGTCGGCGACCTGAAGCCTGCCGAGGCTGACATCGACTACTTCCTGCAGCTGGCATGGAATGAGCCCGCGATGGCGCAGATCGACCAGAAGACGTTTCTTGAGCGCTGGCTGGCAGAGCAATTCCCGGCAGCAGACGCGCCGCGCATCGCTCAGGTGATGGAGAGTTATTACGAGCTTAATTTTGTGCGCAAGCCGGAGTTCATGGGCTTCAATGGCTATGACGACGGCGTGAAGCGCACGGACTTCAACCCGCTGGCGTGGCCCGTTGATCAGCCGTTTGGACAGAATGGAACACGCGTGCGTGCCTGGAGAAGCGTGGTTCGTGAGGAGGCTGCGGTGGCGCGGACGCTAGCACCCGCTTATCGCAGCACTTACTTTGAGTTGGTCAAGTATCCAGTAGAGGCGGCGGCCGCGCAGAACGAGAAGTTTCTTTTTACCGACCGCAGCTTTCTCGATGCGAATGAAGGTCATGAAGCGGAACGCAGCGCTGATGCGGAGAACGCTCGCGCTGCGTATGACCGCATCCAGATTTTGACGGCCGAATATAACCGCCTTGAAGACGGCAAGTGGGACGGGATGATGTCCGATACGCCGCGCGATCGTCAGGTGTTCAAGATGCCCGTCGCGGCTATGGCCGCCGATGCTTCGCTGGCGTTACCAGCTTCGTGGGGAGCGGATCGCTCGGCAACGGTTGCACCGACTGCTGGAACCACCGGCTTCGTGGAAGAGCACAACACCATCAGCATCAACGCCGCGCACTTCACGCGCAAGGATGACGGTGCGGCGGCGCACTGGCGTGTGCTTCCGGACCTCGGCATCTCGGGCGCGTCGGTCGTGTACGGCTCGCCGGGAATTCTCGCCGATGCTCCACCGGCAAAGTCGCTCGCTGCGGACGCGGCGTGGCTCGAGTATGAGTTCACGACCACCACCGGAGGCCCGGCGACGCTGACGATTCATCTGCTGCCGACGTTTCCGGTGGACTCGGAGCATCGGCTGCGCTTCGCGATAGACCTCGACGGCCAGACACCTGAGACGCTTGACCTCGCTGGACTAGGAGTGTGGCACGAGGGGAATGCTCCAACGTGGGAGTCGAATGTGCGTCGCAACTCGGCTATTGTGACGACGCAGATTGCGGAGCTGAAGCCGGGGCACCACACGCTGCGACTGTTGTATGAAGATCCGGGCATCGTCTTCGAACACCTGGTGCTGACGTTCGCGGGAGCGCCGCCGGCGTACCCTGTTCCGCCGGAGACGCGCCTGGCGCCGTAGGTAGGAACGATGTTGCGAGCTTGCGAGAATTAGGAAGAGACGCTCGACTGGCGGATGATGAGTGTCGGTTCGAGCAGCTTCACCTGCGGCGGCTGTTTGGGTGTTCGCGCGACGTCGATCGCCAACTCTCCGGCCATCGCACCCATGCGCGCGGTTGCCTGATCGATCGAGGTGAGCGGCACCTTGAGATACGGAGCGTAACGCAGATTGCCGCAGCCGACGAAAGCGATGTCCTGCGGGATAGACAGGCCTGCGTCCATCGCTGCCTGCATGGCGCCGATGGCGGTGAGATCGTTGTAGCAGAAGACAGCGTCGGGGCGGGCCCGGCGGGAGAGAAGCTCGCGCATGGCGTGGTAGCCGGCGGAGTCGCCCGCCTCCTCAAAGCGTTCGCGCGTGACGATGTAGTTTTTCGGCGAGTGAATGCCGGCTTTGGCGAGCGCCTTTTGATATCCGCGGAGCCGATCGATGGACGGACTGGTGCTGGTGCCGCCGATGTGGGCGATGCGCGTTCGCCCGGTGTCGAGCAGATGGCGCGTGGCAAGTTCGCCGGCCATCACGTCATTGCAGCCGACGAAGTTCGCCTTGAGGGAACGGAACCGGCGGTCGAGGAGCACGAGCACGGTGTTGCTGTTGCCGAGGAAGGGCTTGGACGCGTGCGGCTGACAGGACGCGACGAGGATGGCGTCCATGCCGCGATTGAGCAGGGTGCGAATCTCGTTGCGCTCGATCTCGGGGTCCTCTTCAGAAGAGGCGAGCATGAGCGCGAAGCCGCTCTGCCGGAGCGCTCCTCCGAGCGACTTTGCCAGCTCGGCGAAGAAGGGATGGACGAGGTCCGGCACGACCAGCCCCACTGCAAACGATTGGCCGCTGGCCAGCGCTTGTGCCAGCATGTTGGGCTGGTATTTCAGCTCCTTCATGCGCTGCAACACGCGCGCACGCGTGACGTCGCCGATGTCAGAGCTGCCGCGAAGGACCTTTGAAACTGTGACAGTGGAGACGCCCAGATCCTGGGCAATATCTTTCAACCTGACGGCCATGCATTCTCCAGAGAGGGCTGGTGTGCATCCGTTCCCGATGCGTATCCGTTCCCAATGAGTATCCAGTGTAGCGGCGAAGCTCAGCTGAAGCGGGTGCCGCGCCACAACGCCCATCCACCGCCCAGGAGCGAGGCCACCAGCAGCGCACTCAACACCAGGACCCAGTGCAGGTTCATCGCGAGCGCAGGCACCCTGGCGTTGACGCCGAGCCAGACAAAGATAAAAGTAGCCAGCGCCACAATGACGCCATCCCACCATCGCCTGCGCTCGTTGCGGCTGCCGAGCTCGTCTCCGCTCTGGGCCAGCAACACCTCCTGGTAGTCCATGCCGTAGCGGTCGCATTCCCGCTCCAGCGCCATATTGCGGGAGAGATTTTCGCGAGAGGAAGCAACGGCAGTGCTGATGGAAAGAGCTCCGAGAACCATCAGCACAGATCCAGCCAGGACCAGGATGAGGTGAGCGTGGCTTGCGCCGACGAGTTCGCCAAAGACGAGCGCACCCCACGCGAGTCCCCAAAGCTGGTTCGTGTTGGAGAGCGGAATGCCGCGACCGATCCCGAGGTACTTGGTGGCGAATTGCTGGAAGAGGTCGCCGATCACCCACACGAAGCCTCCCAGAAAGAGCCAGAAGAGGAGCTGCTTGTTGTGGGCCAGTTGGAATGCGGAGGAGTGGAAGCCGCCGTCGAGCGTGAAGGTGAGCAGCAGCATGGTGCCGAGCTCGCCGACGGTGAAGACGGTGACGAACGAGAGGGGGTTCATGCCGCTCAAATAGGCCTTGCGGTAGGGGACATACATTGTGCCCCACATCAGGCTGGCTCCCCCGGCAGCCAGCAGGCCGTGCACCGCGTGGGGCGAGATGGAAGCACCGGTCGCGATGGTGCTGAAGCCGAGCATGATCGCGGCGATCACAATGACGACCGCGCCGAGGATGACCTTGAAGAGGTTCTTCGCGCTCGCACCCTCCAGCTCGCGAAAGAGCAGCATACCCCAGCCCAGACCGACGAGGCAGTTGGTGTTCCAGAGAGGGAAGGCGGTGGCGAGGCCGACGTCGCGGATGGCGAAGACGGTGAGGGTGTTCGCCACGGCCCAGAGCGCGCCGGCGAGGATGGCCCAGATGATGAGGTGTTTTCTTGCCGCAAGATCCGCGAAGACGTAGCTGGTGCCCTTGAGCAAGGTAGGAAAGGTCCAGCGCGCTGTGAAGACTCCGGCCACCATGCAGAGGGAGATCGCAAAGGGCGAAAAGCCGGCGTTCACCAGCTTGGTGGGAGCCTCTGCGCCGCCGAGCCAAACACCCGCTGCAAGGCCGCAGATCACACCCATGCCGTGCAGCGAGAGGTTCGTTCTGGCGGACCGAGGGTGGACATCCGCCGTGTTGCTCACCATGCCCAAGCTCTCTCCTGTAGGTTCAACGTTGTTTTAGTGCAGAAACACGAGGAGGAGAATACCAGCGATCAGTACCCCAGCCGGCACCCAGAACTGCACATCGGTCAAAATGGCCTTGACTGTCTGAGATCCGCTTTTTCGATTCATGTGGGTCTCACCTTCTCCAGTTTTCTCCTCTGGAGAAATCAGGCCATCGTTAGCGATCACGTTGCGTTACGGTAGAGCGTCGCTCGTACCGGTGTCAAGCAAGCCGGTGTCAAGCAACGTGTGGGGAAGAAATGTTTGCTCTTGAGATCTGAAAAGACTTGCGCCGTGCAGCCGCGTCCTGTTACGTTAGCGGTTACGTAGCCGTGTGGAGCCAGAACTCCACGAGTGCCGCCCAATTCCATCCTCCTGAGGAGAGATGCCATGAGTTCATCCACATCATCAACAGCCGTTCCCCATCAGCCACTGCACGACCTCGACGAGTGGGATGACTTTCTTGCAGGGCGCTATAAAGCGGGTAAGAGCGAAGAAGAGTTTCGCGTGTATGACGCGACGGCTACGCGCGGTGTTGCGGAGTTTTATCGGCTGAACCACGAGAACATGACCGTCGACTACGTCCTTCAGAAAGAGAAAGAGTACTTCGGCCTGAACAAGGGCCAGAAGACCATCTGGGAGGCGGCGGACTTTCTCAACACCTTGGTGGACGACAGCGATCCGGATACCGACCTGACGCAGATCGAGCACCTGCTGCAGACCTCCGAGGCGATGCGCCGGGATGACTGCCCGCGCTGGATGATTCTGACCGGATTCATCCACGACCTGGGCAAGTGCCTCTGCCTGTATGGAGAGCCGCAGTGGGGCGTGGTGGGGGACACTTTTCCCGTGGGCTGCGCGTGGTCGAGGGATATTGTCTTCCCCGAGTATTTTGCCCTGAACCCGGACCGCAATGTGGCTGAGTACCAGACGAAGTGCGGAATCTATGAGGCGGGCTGCGGCCTGGAGAATGTACACATGTCGTTTGGGCACGATGGCTACATCGCCGAGGTGATGAAGCCGTACCTTCGCGATGAGTCGCTCTACATGCTTCGCTTCCACTCGTTCTACCCGTGGCATAAGCACGGCGCATATGACCACCTGTGTAATGACAAGGACCGTTCGATGCTGGAATGGGTGCTCAAGTTCAATCAGTACGACCTTTACTCCAAGGGCAACACCAAGCCGAACCTCAAGGAGTTGAAGCCCTATTACGATGAATTGTTTGCCGAGTTTCTGCCTGCCACGTTGGCCTGGTAGGCAGTAGCCAACGCTCAGATCAGGCGGCGTCCTGCCGGCTAAAGTCCTTTGCAGCAATCTTCGCAGCCGAAGTTATTTCTCATGCGGCGATTGTTGACGGTCTACTCATCTCACTATTGCTGGCACACAAGGCAATCTGCCTTTGACTCCATGTTCCGGCAAGCAGCGACCAGGGAGAAGACCCTAATGGGGACGATAGAGAAGAGACCGGTCAAAACAGACTCCGGAACGGCACCGAATTCCAGCAGCGACTTCAAGAGCCTCTCTACTCCCGATCTGGAAGCCCGGCTTGAATCGTCTCCCAAGGGCCTGGGACAAGTCGAAGCGGCCAAGCGTCTGACGCAGTACGGACCCAACGAGTTGACGGAGAAGAAGACGAATGCCCTCCTGAAATTTCTAGGCTATTTCTGGGGGCCGATACCGTGGATGATCGAGGCTGCCGTGATCCTGTCGGCGCTGGTGCGTCACTGGTCCGACTTCTTCATCATCCTTGCGCTGCTTTGCTCCAATGCCGTCGTCGCATTCTGGGAAGAGCATCAGGCTGGCAATGCCATCGAAGCGCTGAAGGCAACGCTCGCGATTCAGTCCCGCGTTCTACGGGATGGAGCCTGGACATCCGTCCCCGCGCGCGAGTTGGTTCCTGGGGACGCTATCCGCATTCGGCTCGGCGACATTGTGCCGGCCGACTCCCGGCTGCTCTCGGGAGATCCCGTGGAGTTGGATCAATCGGCATTGACCGGGGAGTCGCTGCCCGCCACGAAGAAGGAGGGCGATGCCGTCTATTCGGGCTCGATCATTCGCCGCGGTGAGATCGACGCCATGGTCTATGCCACCGGCAGCAAGACCTACTTCGGCAAGACCGCGGAATTGGTGCAAGAGGCTCACACGATCAGTCATTTTCAGCGAGCTGTACTGAAGATTGGCGATTACTTAATCTTCCTGGCCGTGGGGTTGGTCGCTCTGATTCTGGTCGTGGCGCTCTTTCGTGGAGATCCGATCTTTGACACGCTGGAGTTCGCCCTTGTGCTTCTGGTAGCTGCGATCCCGGTCGCGATGCCGACAGTGTTGTCGGTGACGATGGCCGTTGGAGCTCGTCTGTTGGCGAAGAGCAAGGCCATCGTGACACGGCTGTCCGCTATCGAGGAGTTGGCGGGAGTCGATATCCTTTGCTCCGACAAGACCGGAACGCTGACCCAGAACAAGCTTACGCTCGGCGAACCCTTTACCGTTGACCCGGTTACGAACGAAGAACTGGTCCTCTGGGGAGCGCTCGCTTCGAGGGTGGAAGATAAAGATACGATCGACCTCGCTGTCATCGGCGGAGTGAAGGACAGTGCAACCCTGAAGCAATATCAGATCGAGCATTTCACTCCATTCGATCCGGTGCATAAGCGTACCGAGGCTGAAGTTCGGGACGCCAGCGGGAAGCAGTTCAAGGTTTCCAAAGGTGCGCCGCAGGTCATCCTTGCGATGTCCACCAACGCTGCCAGCGTCAAGGAGAAGGTGGAGACCGCGATCAACGCGTTTGCAGGCAGAGGGTTCCGGTCCCTTGGAGTTTCGCACACCGACAGCGCCGGCAACTGGCAGTTCGCGGGAGTGTTGCCGCTGTTCGATCCTTCTCGCCCACAGGCGAAGCAGACCATCGCCGACGCCAGGGAAATGGGGATTGACGTAAAGATGGTCACCGGAGACCAGGTGGCGATTGCGCGTGAAACCGCACGCCAACTCGGGCTGGGAACCGACATTCTGGATGCGAGCGGTCTAACGGCCAACGCCAAGAGCGCGCTTTCCATCTCCGAAATTGAAAAGGCGGACGGCTTCGCCCAGGTCTTCCCGGAGCACAAGTTCCATCTCGTAGACATTCTTCAGAAGAACGGACACATCGTCGGCATGACGGGCGATGGGGTCAACGATGCTCCGGCGTTGAAGAAGGCGGACTGCGGAATCGCGGTCTCCGGCGCAACCGACGCTGCGAGGTCCGCGGCGGCCATTGTTCTGCTCTCCCCAGGGCTCTCTGTCATCATCGACGCGGTCAAGGAGAGCCGCCGAATCTTCCAGAGAATGAACAGCTATGCGATCTATCGGATCGCCGAGACCCTACGAGTGCTGCTGTTCATGACGCTCGCCATCCTCGTCTTCAACTTCTATCCGGTCACCGCCGTCATGATCGTGATGCTCGCCCTGTTGAATGATGGCGCCATCCTCTCCATCGCTTACGACAACGTTCAGTTCAAGAACAAGCCGGAGGCGTGGAACATGCGCCTGGTTCTCGGAATATCGACGGTGCTGGGCATCATTGGGGTCGTTGCCGCATTCCTGCTGTTCTATCTCGGCGAACGAGTCTTCCATCTTGACCGGGCCCACGTTCAGACTTTGATGTACCTGAAGCTCTCTGTGGCCGGCCATCTGACCATCTTCCTGACGCGGACGCGGGGGCCCTTCTGGTCTACCAAGCCTGCCCGCATTCTCTGGATCGCTGTTCTCGGAACTCAGACAGTGGCCACGTTGATCGCCGTGTACGGCCTCTTTATGACACCCCTTGGGTGGCGCTGGGCAGGGTTTGTCTGGGTCTACGCAATTTGCTGGGCCTTGGTCAACGACCGGCTGAAGCTACTGGCCTATCGGATATTGGATCCGCCGGGCACTCCATTCCCTGCAAAGAAGGAGAACCTTGTTGCCGCCAGAGCGTGACCAGACGGGCTTGCGCTCTGCCACATCCTCGGGTTGGCATTGAGATGCAGCTTTGATTTCGATGTGCTCTCCCTGCGCATCGTCCGGCAGTGTCCCCTTTGCGTGACCCTGCAATGTGGACAACGTCGTCAGACCCCGGCCCTGATCGAGGTCCTCCCGGACGACGCTACCGCTCACCGTTTCCTGCTTCAGGAGTTGCCGTGCCGGAGAACCTAATGACGAACTCGCAGATGACACGCTTTCGAATCGCATTGATCCTGGCGGTCATTGCGGATGCGCTTCAAGTCATCTTTCTTCCGCTCTTCGTGGAGGGCGCTGAATCTCCGGCCGAGGACGTTCTAGACTTTGGGGTAGCCGGGTTACTGATCTACCTTCTCGGCTGGCACTGGGAGTTTCTGCCCTCGTTCTTTGCCAAGCTCGTGCCCGGCGTCGACCTGGTCCCGTTGTGGACGCTCGCGGTTGCGAACGTCTACAGGACGACGAAGCGGATCGCGGTCAGCACGGCAGAAGGAGAGGAAGCTCCCAGAGACTGAGAAGCCAAAGGCATCCACCGGGGCAGGCTCGAGGCACCGATCCGTCGATGTATCCGCCTTTTCCGTTCCTAATCGATGGAATCATATAAGCTATTGGAACTGGTCTACATCGCTCCCCTCTCCGCCCCCATAAACGCTCGCTGTCCGCACAGGACCTCTCGCAAACCCGGAAACCTGCCGATAGTGTCTTCGTAGATCCCAAACCGGCGAGGCGCTGGTCGAGGGTTGGCGACGCAACCATAGAAACTTAAGCATGCAGACAGAGCCCCGAAATTCGTCAGCTTTGCAACACCCGCCGCAGGCAGAGAAGGCGTTCGAAACGTATCCTGCCGCGTGGCGTGGACGTCCGTGGTCACAAAAAGGGGCGAATTTGGAGGGGGGTGGGCGCGAACCGCAACAACTGCGTCGCGAACTGGGGAAGATGAAGTTGGTGCTGGAGGCGAAGCGGTCGCAGCACCGGAAGATGGAGCAGTGGTCGCAGTCGTGGTTTCTGAGCAGGCTGATCTCACGTGTCTATCTGGACGAGTTGGGCTCGGATATAGCGTGGCTCGAGGCCGTTGTAGCAAACAACGCGCACGAGCTTGATCACCTACAGCATGCGAGTCCCCTCAAACCGGAGGCTCAGCCGCGGCACCCTTCCACGCCTCTTCGCAAAGGCATCCAGGTAGGAGTTAGAGACAAAGTGGTCAAAGGCTAGCAGAAGTTACGAGGCCTGATTCTTGGACCGGCCCTTCTGTCGGACCATATTACGGATCAAGTAAAAGGAAAATAGCGCGTTGCCAATCAGATATCGATTAGCAAGGCGCAAGGGCTCCTGGGCCCAGCGGTAAAGCCACTCGAGGCCAGAATTCTGCACCCACAAAGGAGCGCGACGCGTTACCCCGCAGATCATCTCGAAGCTTCCGCCAACCCCCACAGCCACTGGAATGCCAAGAGGACGAATATGCTCCTGGATGAAAAATTCCTGGCGCGGAGCTCCAAGCGCCACATAGATGATGGAAGGCTTGGCTGCTTTGATCGCTTCAAGAACTTCATTCAGAATTTCAGGATTCTGAATGAACCCAACCGGGGGGCAGCTTACGCCTGCGACTCGCAGGCCAGGATACTTCTTCATCATGATGGAAGCAGTCTTTGCGGCAGATCCGGGATTGCCTCCGAGAAAGTAGCTCGTGAGATCGAGCGAGACTGATTCCGCGCAGAGATAAGAGATGAGATCAACGCCTGCGATGCGCGCAACCGTTTTGCGGCCTAACCATTTGCATGCGACCGCCACGGAGATCCCGTCGGCGCAGACATATTCAGCTTCACCTACGCATTGGCGAAAGTCTTCGCGCTCTTCTGCGAGGACATAGAACTGCGCATTGGCTGTTACGACGTGGTTTGTCTTGCCAGGCGCGAACGTATGACCGATGAGCCGGCGCGTCAACTCATAGACAGAGAGTGAGTCGATTCGTAGAGGGCCGATGCCGATGCGTTCGGGCAGACCATAGTAAGGGTCAATAGGTGTGTCGAACGGGGTCTGAACCTGCGACGTACTGATCAACTGCATGCCCTGAGCCATCAAGCCCTCCTGCGTCTCGAATCTAAAAGCTCATGGCACTACCGGACGGTAAAGTGGACATGATGCAGATAGTCTTTGAGTATCTAGCCGGGGAGTGGGCGAGTTCTTTCCAATTGCTCAGAAAACAGGGGACGAACTCTTCGTGGTATTACCAACACGATAAACACTTGATTCACTTGTGACGGCTGAAGAAGAAGCCTTGAGTCTTAGCTATCGTCAAACCAGCAAATTGCAAGATTCCTGATTGTTGCAGAAAGCCCTCAAATGATGGATAACCCCTTTGCGGGTGTTAATCCCTAGTATGCCAGATTCCGCACAACCCGCAAGTCCTTTGTGAGGTGCCAGACATGAGCGGACTGATTTTCAAACACAAATGATTCCATCATGAGCAAAAGTACACAACTGCACTCATCAAGAGTCGCTGAGTACCGCACCGGCCTGCTTCTTCAGACCTATACAAGCCAGAACGAAGAGTAGCCAGAGAATCCGAAGATACCCAAAATCGCTCTCTCCAATGTTGTAGACGAGGTTACAAAGAATGACCACGATGCACCATCGCACGAAGGATGAGTGGGAACTGCGCTGAAAGCTGCGGACAGCGTTTGTTCCAGCCTGTAAGGTCATCAATGCCAGAGCAGCCACTGCCAACACACCCATCTGCAACCACAGGTCGAGATATCCACTTTGGGCCTGAAATAAAGTCCAGCCAGCGATGAGCACAATGTTTGTCGACGCGCCGTGCAGCCCTTTCCAGAACGCCTCATATCCATAACCCAGCAGCGGCCGCTGGATGATCGCATCCCAGGCTGCTGCCCAGATCACCGTGCGCTCGTTGAGCGTGGGATCCTTGCCGACCGTGGTCAAAATCAACGAGGCCAGCAGAGAGAAGAGATAGACGAGACCCCCGACGACTGGGACCGCTGTGAATGCCAGGAAGAGTGAGTCCTTAGCCGGCAGTTTTTGAAGCAGCCAGAGGGCGCCGGATAGAGTAAGCGCGAACAGGGTCAGGAGCCAGCCTGTTCTCGATTGCGACATGATAATCAGCACCAGGCAAAGTACAACATAGACAGCCCGAAGCTGCCTCGCCAGTGCGTGCTTCGGCTTCCAGTGGATCGCTGTGACGAGGAACAGGGTAACCGCACCGGCGCATTGCTGTTTGTGAGCGAAGATCCCACGCCATCCCGCCGACGTCGCGCCGATGCTGGGCACCAGGAGCGCCAGCACGATACTTGCAGGTACCGCGACGGCCCCGGTCAGCATGATCAGATCCAGTTGTCCATCCGTCGTGAACGTCTCTGTGAGATAAATTGCGAATAGTGTAAAACAGAGCAAGGTGATCCCGCTGATCAGGCTCTGACGCGGATCGACCGACCACGCACAGGACAAGAGTGCCAGCACTGGAAGAGCGATGATTAACTTCATCCTGAGCGACGCAGCGAAAACTGCCGGGAACCTCTTGACGATCAGGGTAAAACAGATGACCGATACGGTGAGCAAGGCGATTTGGTGGGTCCGCGAAGAGCTCTCGGAAGAACTCGTTGCTGCAGTGCCGATGGATCCGCCGTTGGCATAGTAGAGCAGCGGCAGGAGAATGAACCACGTTCGCACCAGCTTGCTGATGGCGATGGGCGGTCGTGCAACAGGAGACTCAGCGAGCGCTGGCATAGCGCGGCCTCCTTTCCAGGCCAGATATTAACCGCTGCTTCATCGGCTCGTATACCCCCACTTGCCCGGTACGGGGCTGGAGCCAGAGAGCGTGCGTAACGCCGATTTGACTGCGTCCATGGCCGGCTTTGGGTGCAGCGAGTCGTCCAGCAGTCCGGGGCGGTGCGGCTTTCCATCAGCGCGATGAAATTTTGCGGGCTGCATTGAATCAAGCCAGTCCCACCGGTCAGTCGGTGTCCAAAAAATGATTCGGTCGGTCTTGCCGGCGGGCACAACCTGGGTAAGGTAGTCGTAATAACACTGGGCGACCACGCGATCCCTTTCCCGCTCGTCACCCTGCACCTTGGTGTCATCGACATCAAGTTCCGTGATGAGAACTTGCAGGCCCAGAGCACGCACGTGTTTTATAAATTCAAGAAAAGCCGGCCCTCCAAACGGCGCCGACCCGTCCAAGTGGGATTCGATCCCAATCGCCTGAACGGGCACTCCGCGTTTGAGCAATTGCTCCAGCAGAGTGAGCGTCAACTCGCGAGTTCGTTCAAACTCGGGAAGACCTTGTTCCACGTAATAGCAATTTAAAACGCGCAATGCATCGGGATCGGCAGCCCTCGCCGCGTGAAATGCGATGTCAAGATACTGTGGACCGAGCATGTTCACCCATACGCCTGGATAGAGTCCATCCGCACGTTTGCTCCAATGCACGACTGGTTCGTTGACAACGTCCCACGATTCAATCCTTCCGCGATACCGCCCCACCACTGTCGTGATGTGGTCAGTCAGTTGCTGAGCCGCATTCAGCCGCGTGAGCACAGATGGAAACCACGCGGGATTTGCATTCGGACTGTTCCAGCAAAGATTGTGGCCATGCACCAACATGCCGTGACTCGCGCAGAAGTGGACCATCCAATCAGCGTCGTCGAAGGTGTAGGTGTCCGGCGCCGGATGTATTCTGGGCCATTTGAGTTCGTTTCCCGGAGTCAGGAGATTGAAGTTCTGCGCTACAAATTGTGCGAACTCCTCGACCTGGAGGTCGGCCCTTTCGCTTTGAACCCCCAGCTTCACGTTGGATTGAGCCGCCAATCCCCTGAGCGAGTCCGCTGCCCTCTCCTCTGAAGGTAGGCACGCCCTCAATGGTTCTGAGAGCATCAGTCCGGACCCAAGACCTAGTGCATTGATCAACATCTCTCTTCGCGTCATGCACCCTCTGTGCGGCTAGCGCATCCACAAATCCTGGCAGAGTTCGGTTTCTTGTTCAGGAGTAGATTGCCTCAATCGAATGTTACTGCAGAACAACAAATGACTCATTTGCGCCTTTGATTTTGCTGATTCCCATCTGATCCAGGTCTGAATCTATTACACATAGCGTCTGTGGGCTTCTCGACGAGGCGCCTCAGAACGCAAGCAATCGCTACTCAGATCCTCAGCAGCGGGCCCGCAATCGGACGATAACTCAGGCTGTAGCTGAAGGAGAGTAATAGAATGGAGGTGCAACTTATTCAGCTCTAATGGTAGTAGGACGCGGCGTCTTTTTACGAAATGATTTGTGCGATTTGGGAAACCAGCTCGCTGATATCACGATGGATCCATAGCCGTACATTCTGCCGTTACCTGAAAATGGAGACAATGCGCTCGACTAGCCATGCTAGGATGAGGGTTCCCTGAATTAGCCACATGTGCAGTACATGCACGCCGATCCAGGAGTGTCATGCACCCTGATCCTCGAGCCAGAGTATGAAGTCGAAGTCCGTAAGTGTGATTATTCCAGCGTTCAACGTCGCTAGCTGTATAAGCACGGCGATTCACTCCGCGCTTTCCCAATCACTTCCACCTCTCGAGATTATTGTCATCGACGATGCTTCGACAGATGACACAGCTTCCATCGTCGCCGATATCGCCAGAGATCATAAGACCGTCCGACTCATTCAGATGCCACAGAACAGAGGAGTTGCGGCTGCACGCAACGTTGGTCTGGAGAATTGCTCCTCGGACTGGATCGCAATTCTGGATTCGGACGATCGATACCTTCCGCAGCGTTTGGAATACCTGGTGGCTGTAGCGGAAGAAGGGGGACTCGACCTCGCCGCAGACAACTTCTATAACTACGATGCTTTCGCGGACCAGATCGTGGGCGTCGCAGTACCTCCCGAAATGATTGGAACTTGTTTGCCTTTGGATCGTTACGATTTTGTTCGCAATTGCATGACGAATATGGCGGGCGCAGTGGACCTTGGCCTACTGAAGCCGATCCTGCGGCGCAGTTTTATTGAACAACTTGGCTTGCGTTATCGCGACGATGTCCGGCACGGAGAAGACTTTACCTTTTACTTGACGGCTCTGGTGCATCAAGCAAAGTTCGCTGTATTTCCGGAAGCTTACTATGTGTATACCCAGCGGCTAGGAAGTGTCAGTGGGAAGCATTCCGCACTGACCAGAACAAGAGTTGATCTGTCAGGGATCGAAGCAGAAAGCAGAAGAATCGCCACGTCCCAATTGACAGACAACGACCCACAGCTTGCCCACCTATTGAATCTGCGCGCTGATCGCATGCGGGCCGCAAAGAAGTTCTTTGCTTTCCGGACAGCCGTGACTGAGGGGCATTGGATTCAAGCTGCTCACCGTGCGTTTGTTGACAAGGAAGTAAGAAGCTGTGCTTCACAAGCCCTCGAACACAAGTTCAAGAAACGCTGGCGCAATTTGCTCGATGCAGGTAGATAATCATGCTGCATCAGGGAGATCGATAGCGTGCAACTACTATCGCGGCTGACAAAGAGCGGCTTGGCCAGAGACACAATGCATCTATCGATAGGCCAAGGACTGCGACTCCTGATCCAAGCGGCTTATTTTGTTCTGATCGCGCGGTCGCTAGGCCCCGCAGCTTATGGAGCCTTCGCAGCGGTTGTCGCTCTTGCCGCTGTACTTGGGCCATTTTCGGGCATGGGAACCACAAATTTGTTTATCAGGGATGTGCGTTCCGGTAAGCGTGAGGCTGTGATCTGCTGGGGTAACGGCCTTCTGATTACGGTCGTATCCGGATCACTGCTGACGGTTCTCGTCCTAGTTCTGAACCACTTTCTTCATTTGAAGACAAGCTCCTTCATTGTGCTAGTGGTCTGTATCTCGGATCTCATTTTCATGAAGATCACGGAACTCGCTGCATTCGGGTTTGCGGCAAGCAACCGCATGAAGGATACGTCGATTCAAAGCGTTGTGATCAGTTTGCTACGCTTGCTTGCGATAGGGATTCTTGTCCTGGCGCTTCATCATGTATCTCTTTCGGAGTGGGTATGGGCTTATCTGGTGAGCGGCATGGTGGGAACGGGGTATGCCGTCTATCGAGGAACTGCTCTTTGGGGAAGTCCGCAACTCCAATTGAGTTCACTGCGAGAGGATCTGTCCGAGGGACTGTTCTTCAGCATCAGCACCTCGGCAACAAGTATCTACAACGATGTCGATAAGATCATGCTTGGGCGCCTCTCCGACTTTGCCTCGACCGGAATCTATAGCGCAGCTTACCGCCTCATTGACGTAAGCATGACGCCTGTCCGCTCCCTCGTTTCAGCGGCCTATCCGGTTTTCTTCAAGAAGAGCGTAGGTGGGATACGTGCTACGTATCCTTACGCAAAGTCCCTCATTTTCAAGGCCTCGATGTATGGCGCCGCAATTTCGATCGGCTTATGGATATGCGCGCCGATACTACCCCTGCTCCTGGGCAAACAATACATCCTTGCCGTACCAGCACTCCGTCTTCTGTCGCTTATTCCCCTCCTAAGGTGCTTTCATGTTTTTCTCGCAGACTCCTTATCGGGCGCGGGATTTCAGCGCACACGAACAGTCATTCAGGTGGGCGTAGGACTCCTGAATGTAATAGCAAACCTATTAATCCTTCCACGCTTTTCCTGGCGAGGAGCGGCTTGGACGAGCTTAGCCTGCGATGGATTGTTAGTAGTCATCTTCTGGGCTGTTTCTGATTACCTATACCGAAGACAAACGCCGCAGATCGGAGAAGTAATGCCGGCCTAGTTGATCAGGCCATGAGGTGTTTGGATCATTGAAGGGGGAGCATGCAGTCGACCCAGGATTTTACGCACTTGATCCTAACTCGCTTCAATACCGCCGTTGATTTCGCGCCTCCAGCGACGGGTCTGGATGATGCATGGCTCAAATCAAGGCTGCTTCTGTTCGAGCGCTATTGCCTTCCGACAGTCGCCGCTCAAAGGCACGCAACCTTCAAATGGCTGGTCTTTTGCGACGCGGCCAGCCCGGCATGGTTCAAAGAGAAAATGTCTTCCTATGGCGATTTAGTTTCACCGCTATATATCGATGGGCCTGCCACGGATGAGGTCATTGCGCGATCCGTCGCAGCCGCGGGGTTGGTTTCAAGCTCATACCTCATCACCACGAGGCTAGACAACGATGATGGTCTCGGGAGAGATCACCTCAGGCTTATTCAACGAGCATTCAAGCAACAGGATCGGGAGTTTCTTGTATTCCCCTTAGGGCTGCAACTCTATCGAGGGCGCCTCTATCACTGCTATTGGAAATCGAATCCGTTTCTTTCACTGGTGGAGAGAGTTAAAGGAGACGGTTATTTCACGACCGTCTTGTGCGTTGAACATGATCGTGTCCGAACGACTGGCAAGGTCCGCAATATTATCTCCGCACCGCAATGGCTGCAGGTGATTCATGGATCCAACCTGCTGAATGCGCTTCGCGGGTGGCCGCGAGTTTCCCGTCGAGCACTAACAGCGTTTAGCATCCCCTTGGCGAACGAAGGATCCGACACCATAGCGACTCAGCTTAGGTTTTCAACTGCCGCCTTCATTACACGAGGACGAAGGCTCTGGGACAAGATTGTTAAAGGAATCCGCCGCCGCTCCGCCGAGTAACTGGTTCTTTGTGGCAGCACCCGCCAATGGCCGGCATCGACTAGCGGCCTTACTTGCAGCCGACCCCGGGAGCGCACGCCGCAGCGTAGATGTCTTCTAATATTTGTGTCTGAGTTTCGAGAGAGTATTTCTCCCGGATGCGCGCTGAGCCACGAGCGCTGAAGCGGCTCCACAACGTCGCATCGCTGAGTAGGCGAATGATGGCAGCAGCAAGCGCATGAGTATCTCGCTCCGGCACAAGCAGGCCTGTGTGGCCATCTTCCACGGCTTCCGGAAGACCTCCGTGATTGAAACTCACAACAGGAGTCCCCATCGCCTGCGCCTCTGCAAAGACCATACCGAACCCTTCGCTGTCTCCGTTGTCAGCTCGAAGGCTTGGAACGCAGAATAGGGAAGCGCGCGACATACAATCCCGCACCTCTGAGATGGGGCGCGCTCCCAGAAAACGCACAGGGATATTCAGTTGGCTCGCTTGCGCCTGCAGGCGGCTTCGCAGGGGACCGTCACCGATAACGGTGAGGGATGTGCCTGGTAGTGCTCGGCTAACTTCGACCATCGCCTCAAGTAGAAACTGACATCCCTTCTTCTGAACGAGACGGCCTACAAATAAGATGTTTCCATCGCGAGGCCCGTCCGATTGGGAAAAGTGCTTGCAGTCCACACCGGTGTAATGCACTCGCAGTTTATTCCGGGGAAAGCCCGCCTCAATTGCCTGATAGCGAATGAATTCCGAGACACACAAAAAGGTGTGCGCACCTTCCCAAAGTTGGCGCCGTCGGAGCAAATATAAAAGGCCGGTCGCGCTGGATCGCAGGCTGCTGTCGCTACTTGTGACGTCGTATCCGTGAAGAGAGACGATAAGAGGAATGTTCAGGTGTTCGGCCAGAGGCAATGCGGCTACGCCATCCAGTGCGAAGTGCGCATGAATCAGCGATGGCCGGACCTCTTTAATCCGGGCCTTGAAGGCGGGGCTATAGCCGCTCACTTGGTAGAGCAGCGTTCTCAGCAAGGGCAACCGCGCTCCGTGCGATGCAAGCAAAATGCTCCGGGCCGAATGGGGTAGGCCCGATCTCTCTTGTTTGAGACCGGCGTAGATTGGCTCAAAACGGCGAAGGGCTTCTGCTTGTTCTCGAATGAACGTTTCGCTCACGGGCAGAAGGGCAGATCGAAAGATCACAACGCGAGGGCAGTTGCTAGAGTGAGGGGTTTCGCTCATGCTACAAGACTCGATCCGTGGATTGACCAGGGAGCGTCCTGGATCTCGCGAAAAAGAGCCTGTCACGAAGTTGCTTTCGATGCTTTGGTGAAAGGATATAGGCTCCGCACAGGAGCGTGACGAGATAGGGTGTAGCGGATCCTACGATCACAGCTTCCTTGAATAGTGTTGCAAATCCCTTCCAGCCAGCACTATCCTCTACCGCCCGGCCCACGCAGGTCCCCACGATGAATCGAGAATAAGCTCGTCTACTCAATAAATGTCGTCGGCGCCTGCCCCACTCCAGACGGGCCTTCCAATTCAGACTGCTGGTTATGCTAGTGCGCCCAGTCGGCACGTGATAGATGGAAAGCGGTTCATCGATTACTACCAACTTAAATGCTTCATCACGGCTTACACGAAGAAACCAATCCATATCCTGGAAAAATGGGAGGCTACTGTCGAAAGGCACGCGTAGATAAAGCGCCTTTGAACACAGGAATGTGGACGTCTGGAAATAACATAGATAGTCGAACATGAACTCAGAGATGGGCTCACCTTCTTTTGGCAAACGACGTGGACGCACGATATCCGCTGTACCTGGCGCATGACAGATGTAGCGCGACGTCACAAGTACTCCATCGCTCTCACCCGACTGGACAGGTGCCAATTGCTGCTCCAACTTATTTGGCAACCATTCATCATCGTCATCCAGAAGAGCTATCCACCGACCGCTTGCCGAGCGCACCCCCACGTTGCGGGCTTCGGATCCTCCCACCTTCTCGGATAATTCAAGGTACCTTAGTCTCGGCTCATGGATCTGTTCGATCGCATGCCTTGACTCGGGATCAAGTCCGTCCATCACGACAACTATCTCAAAGTCGCCGAAGGTCTGCCGTCGCACGCTCTCGATAGAGCGTACAAGGAGTTGTGGGCGATTGAATGTTGGGATGACGACTGTAACCGTCGGAACCTGCTGATCCAATACGTCCTCCTCAAAGATTCTGGAGTTCACGGGAGTCCTTACAGAGGAGCGAGGATCGGTAACCACTTGAAAGGGTTCAGCGCAAAGCCTTTGTTCGCTCAGGTAGGCGTTGGACCCCTTGCCAATACTGCACCGATGCAACAAATGCTGTACACCTTTGATGATACGCCATACACTATGGGGAAAGTATCAACACTGTAATACTGCTCACTCTCGACAGCCGTCAATCAGCCAATGTGTCTCAGAATGACGACGTTTTCCGTACTTCGAGATCATCCTGCGTCTGTCATTCTCGTCTTCAAGAAGGAACATGCGAGCAAGCAATTCTGTGAAAAGTACTCAGCCTAGTTCTGATCTGACCATTGGTGCGATTCTTGCGGTCTTTCGGCAGCGCCGACGAATCATTGTCACCACAACCGTTGCGCTTTTCCTGCTCGTGGCGCTTTATTGTGTAACGGCGACGCCTCGCTACAAATCAATTGCAGTGATTGAGGTCCAGAGGAGCAGCGATGATTTACTTGGCCTTGAAAGCCTCATGGCTGCGCAGCCGAGCGAGATGGGCGACGCACTGAATGCGAGCCTTGATCTTCAGACTGAGGTTGAGATTCTTCAGTCCGACACACTTGCACTGAAAGTAATCAACGACCTAAATCTGGAGAAGACGAGGGACTTCAAGCCTCACTGGAGTCCCACCGGCGCAGTGCTTGGGATCTTTTCGTCGAAAGGGGTCGCCGATCCTTCAAGCGCGTCGCTCGAAGAGTCGCCGAATCGACGAAGTTCTGTCACGAGGATATTCAGCAGCCATCTCAAAGTGAAGACAATTTCGGGCACAAGGTTGATCGAGATTGATTACACGGACTCAGATCCCAGGATTGCGGCGGCGGTGGTGAATGACCTGATCCACGCACTTATGGATTACGGCTTTACCACGCGAAACTCAGCTACCAATCAAACTTCAGAATGGCTTGGCGGTCAGATGTCCGACCTTAAGAAACAAGCCCATGATCTCCAGGCACGGGTGGTAGCGCTGCAACGCTATGCGGGTGTTTACAGTCTGGGAGAAGACTCGCAGGGACGTGAGCAGCTATATAGTTCGACGCTGGATCAGTTGCAGCAGGCGACGAATGCGCTGACCGCTGCAACATCGAACCGCATTATGAAGGGCGCTCTGTACGAGACAATTCGCAACGGGGATCCAGACATGATCTCCGGATTAGCCGGTGCTGGTCCTGCAACCTCCTCTTCAGCGCAGAATTCGTTCGCGCTTCTCCAGGGTCTGCGTGCGCAGCAAGCCACCACGGCGGCACAATTGGCGCAGGACATTTCAAAATTTGGTGCCGATTATCCGAAGCTTGCCGACGAACGCTCCAATCTTGCCAGTCTGAATAAATCGGTCAACGCCGAGATTCGTCGCATCGGAGAGCGTGCGAAGAATGACTATGAAGCAGCGCTCGGAGCTGAAGACAAGCTATTGAGTGTCTACAACGAACGCAAGGCGCAGGCCGAGAAGTCAAATGACAGGGCAATCGAATATGGAATCGCCAAACAGGAAGCCGATAACAGCAGTGCTCTCTACGAAGATCTCTCGAAACGCCTAAGAGAGGCCGGGGTTATCGAAGGGTTGCGGTCTTCTAATATTTCCGTTGTAAGTCCAGCGAGGGTATCGGCCAAACCCTCGTCCCCGAATCCTCCTCTGTATTTGTTGGGAGCCATCGTCTTTGGTTTGTTTCTGGGTGCTTGTGGCGCGCTCTATTCTGACATGACGGACGACACAATTCAATCCTTTAGCGTCGTCGAAGATTCTCTTGGACTTACACTTGCGGCCGTTTTACCGTCACTCGAAACGTCGAACAGAAGATCATTTCTTCGCCTGCCGAGGGTTGGTCGCTTTGCGAGAAGTTCGATCGAGCCCATGGTCCCGCTTGTCGTGTTGGATCAACCTGCGAGCCCTTTCGCGGAGGCGTTGCGGCAGCTGCGATTGTCCATCTTGTCGTCCTCTGGGACACCCGCTCCGAGGGTGATTCTTGTAACGAGTTCTGTGCCCGGAGAAGGGAAAACAACCGTGGCCGGCAATCTCGCGATCCTGCTGGCTCAGGCCGGTAAAAGCGTTCTCTTTGTCGATAGCGATCTGCGCCAGCATGAGCAGGATCGATTCCTTGATCCGTCTCAGGGATCGGTGCCCGGCCTCAGCCAGTTGCTCTCTGATCGTGGGCAAACGATGCAGGCCAACGAGGTACCTCGATGCGGGAAAATGCAGATGATACCCGCTGGCCCAGGTACACAATTACCTACCGAACTGCTGAGCAGCGATCGATGCCGCGAGCTACTGAATCAGTGGAAGAGCAGTTTTGACTACGTCGTGTTGGATAGTCCTTCGCTGCTCGATGTTACTGATCCGTTGATCCTTCAACAGTGGGCCGATATGACGTTGCTGGTAGCGCGTTACGGTTTCACCACGAACACGTCACTCGATCGCTCTTACCATGTTCTCGCCTCGGGTTCAACAGCCGACGTAAAGGTGATCCTCAACGGCGTGGATCGAAGTTCCGTCAGCTATGCCGATTACTTTGGCTACGCGGGTTCGACGTACTATCAAACCACATGATGGAGTCATAAGATGCTCATCTCCCGCCGGCTTACGTGCCTCTCACTATTCGTCGCGATGACTTTATGTCCGCATTTATCCGCCCAGGAGTCGCTGTTGATTGGCCCAGGTGATCAACTTCACGTTCAGGTCCTCGATACCCCTGAGTTGGAGCAGCATCCACGCGTCACGGACTCCGGCGAGATACCCCTGGTCGGCGTCGGAACATTGAAAGTAGCAGGTCTGACGCCGGCGGCTGCGGCGCAAAAGATTCAGGACTTCCTCATCAGCTCCCACTTCATGAACCATCCTGCTGTCACCGTAACGGTCGACCAATACGCGACCCAGTCAATATCGGTGTTAGGACAAGTGAAGTTGCCTGGTGTTTTCACCATCACCGCACCTCGATCCATACTCGATGCCATCGCCCTCGCGGGAGGGCTAACAGACGTCGCCGACCGTCACGTGACGATCCAACGAAGGGATCGGTCGATCAAGCCCGTAACGTACGATTTGTCCAACGACGCGGACAAGGCGATGAGCGAGCAGGTGGAGGTCTATCCCGGGGATATTGTGCTTGTTCCCCACGCCGCGATCGCCTACGTTTTGGGCGACGTCAACCGTCCGAGTGGAATTGTGATGCAAAACAATCAATCGCAACTCACGGCCCTCGAAGCGGTGGCCTTGGCTGGCGGAACGCATCCGTCGGCCGTCCCTTCACACGCAAAATTGATTCGGAGATTACCTGACGGAGGCTATCGGGAGATACCGATGAACTTCAGCCTGATGCAGAAAGGGAAGAGGCCTGACGTGGTACTTCAGCCGGGCGACGTGATCTTCATTCCTTTCAGCTATCTCCGAAATATTGGGTCGAATGCTTCAGGGATTCTCGCTGCAACCGCCTCGGCGTCAATCTATACCATTCCGTAGCGCCGTAACTCGTAGTAACTGTATTCAACTGGCAGTGACATTATTTAGTAGCGGTTTCATTTGGTAAGTGCCCTCTCCCTCGGCCTTCGCAGCGCAAGGTTGATGAATGGCCGTCTTGAAACCTATGTGAGCGGGTACCTGCGAACCTATCCTGCTCCCGGAAAGCCAAGGCTGATTGGAGCCGACGCATCCCACGCAGGGGCCTCTGCGTACCGCCCGGGACGCGGTTGGCTCGACCTGGATCCGACGAATAACCTGGTCCCCTCAAGCGCACATGTAACGCTCGCGTGGGGGCGGGACTACAGCGACGTAAGTCCTCTTCACAGCCCGGTGTCAGGCGGCGGCGGATACACGCTCAAGGTCGGTGTGGATATGGAAGGGGAGGAAACGCCCTTGACCCCTTCCTACGAAGCAACGGACGAAAGCGACGTTTTGACCCTGGGAGAAATCAGGAGCCGGACAGAGGGTGGCAAGCCCGCCGACACCCTGATGAACGTTGTCGCGTTGATAGCGACGCGGTTCCGGACCGATGTCTGCTCCGCCTATCTCCTCGAGCCGGATCGATCGAATCTGGTCTTAGCCGCGACCCTCGGCGGATCATTACAGTCGATGAACGGACGCCCTCTGCCAGCAGCTTCGCCGAGCAGATTGCCCCCGTCAGCTATACGGGCTTTTGAGCGATCAGCAAGGCGTAGCCAAGCTTCTTGTCGCGGATGGCATCATTTGCGGCTGTTGCGAACGACTTTGCCTGCTGGATATCTAGCCCGGGGAGTCGGAGTTTCTTTAGCCCGATCATGATCTCGGCCATGAGCAGCTTACCCCTTATGTCCTGCACCATCTCCTGAAGGTAATGACTTTTGTGTTCGGAGTGGGTGATCCGCAGACCTGTAGCTGCAAGCCAAGCGGCATACTTCTCCAGCGGCTGGGCATCACCGATACACGCGATCCATGCAAGCAGGCCGTCCAGTTCAGGAAGAGAGGTGCCGTCTTTGGTGATGTCACTGATGCCTACGCGGCCACCGGGTTTGAGGACACGTTCAAACTCGGCGGCCGCAGTCTGCTTGCTGGGGAAGGTGCAGAAGGCGCACTCGCAGACGATGGCGTCGAAGACCCCGGCGTCGAAGGGCAATCCTTCAGCATCAGCGAGACGAAACGTAGCAAGGTCACTCAGTCCTCGGGCCGCCGCCTCGGTGGTCGCGTCGAGTATGTTTTGCTCGCTGAGATCGATTCCAATGACGCGGCATCTGAATTTCTCTGCGAGAAAGAATGCGGTCGTGCCCTTTCCCGACGCAACATCAAGAACCGTAGTGGCCGGACTTAGGGAGAGCAGCGATGCGAGCTCTTCCGTAAGACGCAGCCCTCCGGGATGGAAGCTGTCGCCGAGAAGATACTTGACCGCGTCGCCTGGGTGATACAGAGCGCCGTCATCTCGACCTGAGCCAAACGGTTTCATCGTTTGGCGTAGCGGAGAGACCCCTGTATCTTGTCCGGCCGTGCTATGGACTACACCTACTGGGCAAATGCTCTCGGCATCGCGATCTCCTCCGGCAGGCGCGTGGCTCATTCGCGGCTTCCGGCCACAGCCAGACAGAACGTTCAGCGTAGACCGCTTCGGGAGCCCGTCTGCTTCTCAGCCCGCACGCCTCACGCCGCGAGCGCACCACCGTTACTCACCAACTCCGTGAAGACACACTGGCTCGATGCCTGGTGGAGGAAGCGAATACCTGATCCAGTTTGCATTTCAGCTTAGCTACTCCTTACGATTTGACAGTCGGCCCTGTGCTGGTTACGAGGTCGGGAGGCTCGCTCCGGGATGCGAGAACCCGTTTTATGTTGGTGGCAATCAGATGGGCCTTCCGCACGGCGATCGCCGCATGGGGTGGGGTCATCACCTCTCTTGCCGTCTCTGTGAACAGCGCTAGCCAACGGGCAAAGTACGTCTCCTCTATGGGCAGTCGAAAGTGTGCCACCAGCGGATTGCCTTTGTAGCGACCGGTTGCCAGCAATATGGTGGACCAGAAGTCTTTCAAGAGAGCCAAATGGGCGTCCCAATTTTGCACCTCCTGATTGAAGAGAGGGCCAATCTCGTCGTCTTTACGCACCTTTGCGTAAAAGTGATCGACGAGATTCGCAATCTCTGCTTCGGTGATGGGGCTATGGTCCTTCATCGATGGTCTCCTGTGGGGGATGCGTGGCTGCGCCAGATTGGATACTGCAATCCGGCGAGTCTGTTGATGATGAACGCCTGTACCGCCAGCAGGACAACTGCGATTTCGATGATTACGAGATATTCAGGTTTCGCGAGGATGCCGAGAGAAACGATCATCGTGGTCGCGCCGGCCGGGGGATGGTTGACGTGCAGTAGAACCATGATGGCTCCGGTAAGCGCCAGGGCGAGCGCGGATGCCAGAATTCGTGGCCAATAGACCTCGCCAACGAACCCTTGCGGAAACGGGTGCATACCTGTGACCCAATAGGCAGCGAAGCCGCAAAGAAGTCCGATCGCATGTCCGAGCACGGCGTTCCGAGGGGCTGCGGATTGCGCCAGCGGCGTGAAAAAGAAGAGGTAGGCAGTAGGCCCCAGGGAGGGGAAGACAAATGGACTGCGAGTAAGCAATGCCAGTGATGTCAGCAGAGCAATCGTGACGAAACTATTGAGAGCCACGTACGCTGCCCAGACGAATGTCGGTGGCAGATGGGCGAGCAGCCAGGTGAGGCGAAGCCGTTCCATGAGCCGAAAGACATGTTCTGCCCGATGATTCGGTGAAGTGTTCAAAGGATGAGGGCTCGAGTTCGTCACTCCTAGATGTTTGGGAGCAAGTCGAAGTACTCGTGATCTTCGTTGATCCCACCTTCCCCTTCGCCCAGGGTCTTCTCCGAGGCGACAAATTCAATGCGTTCGATCCACTTCACCATCTTGTAGCCGAGTTGGTTCTCTACCCGCAACCGCAACGGTGCGCCATACTCCGCGGGGAGCGGAGAGCCGTTCATGGAGAGAGCCAGAAGGCACCCCGGTTTGAGCACATTGAAGATGGATTGGGTGTCGTAGTAAAGATCTCCGTAAAGTGAGCCGCCGAAAGAGTAGAACGCTACTACTTGAGCGGAAGGAAACGGTTTGACATGGTCGATTAGCTTGCGCATGGAGACACCTCCCCATTCTGCAATGCCGGACCAGCCCTGGATGCAGTGATGCATGGTGATGTTCTCTTCCTGCCCGAGAGCGCGGAGATCATCGAGCGATAGCTCCACCGGATTTTCGACCAGGCCGGTGACCTTAAGCCTGTAACTCTGGAAATTCTCCGCAACCAACTGCTTCCAATCTTCGCGCACGGGGATTTTACCGTTGGGCCAGAAATGCGGCGAGATATCCTTCGTCGTGTAGTGTTCACGCGGGATCAGTTTGTCCAGCGTCAGCAGCATGACGGGGTGAGTGACTGCTTTCTGTGCGTGTTGAAGCCCGCGTGGGAAGTACCAGGAGACATAGTGCGCGACGACCCACGACAGCAGCACGACGGCGATTCCGATGAACCCTAGGATCATGCCGGTTGGGCCAAGATCGTCTGTCCCAAGCACGATGTGGTTCATATTCTGCTGAAACCCTGTCAGGGCGATAAGGGTTACGTGAACCACGATAAAGCCTATGAACCCGACGAGGATAAGAAAGTGGATCGAGCGGGCTCCTTGCCTGCCGCCGAAGATCCTCGTATAGGACGGGAAATGGTTCACAAGTGCAGGGGACATCGCCATCCCGGTGAGAATTGCCAACGGGGCCATGATGAACACCGTGGCAAAGTAGGCGAGTTGTTGCAGGGCGTTATAGCCGTAGAAGCCGTTCGGCTCTGGCGGAAAGTGGAAGTTCGCATAGAGAACAAAAGTATTCCATGCCTGTACAAAGACCGCAGGAGACGTAGGCACCAACCGTTCCCACTGGGTGCTGGTGAGGAGGCCGATGACGAAGAAGACTCCGGTTAGCACAAAGCCGTAAACCGTGATGAAGTGCCACGAGCGCGCAATCCCCACCGTATGCCGGTAGCCGGGAGTCGAAACCATCGGCGAGAGATAGCGGGCGTCGTCCTTCGCGGTCCACAGGCGGTCCTTCGGCACCTCGAGGGGAGTGAAACGGATCCACTCCGTTCCCGGCGTGCAATGGTCATTCCAGTAAAGCCGCGGATGATCCATCAGGATGGAGAGGCCGCTGCGGATGAGCATGAACAGGAAGAACAGATTCGAAAAGTGGCTCCAGCGAACCCAGAAAGGAAAGCCATGGGGCCCGCTCGGAGTACCTGCGGCAGAAGCCGAGGAAGGTCCAAGGTGAGGCAGTCCGAAGAGAGCATTTTGCAGCCACGCGAGCAAGAGCGGTCCAAGCACAAGGGCGAAGGCGATCAAGAGGGCTCGCGAACTCAGCCAGATGCGGAAACGGCGATCCTCTGGATAGTGAACAGCCTGATGTGCGGCGTCGAAAGGAATCAAGGATCTACCTCATGCAACGGGTGCTTAAACTCTCGCGTTGCGTGTTGAGCAAACATGTATTCTACATACACCTTATCAAGATTTGAAGTTATAGCACGATATGTTTAAGACTCTTCAAAGGTGAACCCATAACTTGCGATTGACCGCTTACGCCGATTTTTCGCTGAGGCTTCTGATCTATCTCGCCATCCAGGGCGACGGGATGACTACGATTGCAGAGGTAGCCAAGAGCTACGGGATTTCGCAGAATCACCTCGTCAAGGTGACCCACCAACTCGCCCTCGAAGGCTACGTCAACACTACCCGTGGGACGAAAGGGGGCTTACGCCTGGCCCGGCCAGCGGCTGAGATCAACGTGGGAGAGGTTGTACGCCGAATGGAGCCTGCCATGGCACTCGTCCCATGTATGCAACCTCCTGGTGGCTCGTGCCCCATCGTACCCAGCTGCCTGCTGGTCAGTGCGATGGACGATGCACGTGCCGCGTTTCTCGAGGTGCTCGATGGCTATACGCTAGCAAATTTGACGGCACCCCGCGCCAAATTGCGAAAACTGCTCTCCTTCCCGTAGGTCTTCCGGGCACGCGTAACCTGAGCGGCTGAATGAGCCCGCCACATGCGCGCGCTCTTCTTTCCTTGTCAGCCAACTGAGGCTCATCGAGTCAATTCCAAGTTCGCTGTTATGGAGCTGAAGAGTGTTGAGCACGTCACACAGGGGTTGCGCAAATGAATCTTCTGCATCGCTGGTTATGCTCATCGTCCCCATGGAAGAAGAAGGTCGGTGAGCGCATTCTGCCCTGGGCCCTGGAAGGACTCGAGCTTGGGCCGAATGTACTCGAAGTTGGCCCAGGCTATGGAGCTGTCACGGAACGGTTGTGCAGCCGTGTTGGCCACCTGACCTGCGTGGAAATTGACAGCACGCTCGCGGAAAAGCTTCGGCTCCGGACTGAGTTTCAGAACCTGATCGTCGTCTGCGAGAGCGCTACCGATATGTCTTTCCGCGACTCGGCCTTCGATGGGGTGGTTTGTTTTACCATGCTGCATCACGTGCCATCGGTGGCAATGCAGGACCAGCTACTGGCAGAGGTTGCCCGTGTCCTGCGCCCAGGAGGCATCTTTGCCGGCACAGATAGTCGATATAGCCGTTTCTTTGGCCTTCTTCATCTGTTCGACACGATGGTTGTCGTTGAGCCGTCCAGTTTCTCGGATCGCCTCAGAGCGGCTGGTTTTGAAGACATTCGAGTAGACGTTGCGCCCGGGATGTTCCGCTTCCGCGGACGCAAGAGGCAGAACATCCTTGTGGGAGCCTGATTCGCGATGCCCGGTGCTCATTTCCAGGACCCCGGAGAGTGGCCAGCGGACCTCTTCTCCAGCCGCCATCAAATGAGGTGGCGTTTAAGAGCATGCATGACTGCCTCAAGCCGATTGTGCGTCCTCAGCTTCTGGTTGATGTGGTGAAGATGATTCCGAAGAGTCTGCGGACTGATACCAAGTGCTTTGGCAATCCGCGGGGCTGCGGCACCCACTGCAAACATCCTTAGGATTTCGAGTTCCTGCGAGGAGAGGGGTACAACAGGCGCAGCTCCGGTGATGGCTTCTTCCAAATTGGCCACTTCTTTGGAAATAGCGACCATGCGGCTGAATAACTTCTCACGCTTCTTGTGCGCACTGATGTCACGCACAAGATGAACAAGAAGCGACCTGCCAGTCCGCCGATTCAAGTAAGAAATGGACGAAAGATTAATCCATATCCGCTCCTCACTCCGGGTGGTCACATTTAGATCGAAATTCGGTATGTGACTCGCGGGTTTGGCACATCGCAAGACAGCGCAGCCTTCCTGACAGACGTCTGTCCCCAGGGCCCCTATTCCGTGCAGGACTTTGGAACAGGTGTTCCCCAGTACCTCCGCTGCAGGATGACCAAAGAGAGCTTCTGCTGCATGGTTCCAGAAACAGATTTCGCCTGACTCCTGGACGGCGAAAACCGCCTCCGCTGTATTTTCGAGAAAGGCGAACAGCTCCGCTTCCAGCATGTTCACATACTAGAGCGTCTCACCGAAACCCGTCGGAACAATAGGGGGACCCCGGGCAGATATCGATTTACATCTCGCATTCCTCGCACTCCAGATGCTCTTCCTTGTTGGGCACAATCAACTAGGATGAGTTGCGGTTGTCCACTCCATCTGGTGTGACTAAAGTCTCTGCAAGAGCGCGTTCACAGCGAATAGGGTAAGGGCGGATGGCCGATCAACTTTCGCCCTGGCTGTCTACGCGGCTCGTTGCACTTGGAACCGATGGATTTGGCCGCAGCGACAACCACGAACACCTCCCTCACCACTTTGAGGTCAATGCGGAATCGATTGTCGCGACTACCCTGTCCAAATTAGCGCGAGAGGGCAAGTTCGATACAGCCCGGGCACAACAAGCGTTTGCAGATCTGGGATTACAGACCGAAAGCCCAGACCCGGCGTACACGTAGTGTGCCTCCGTTGATTCGCAATAGCGCCTCGGCTCCCAACGCGCAGAGGTCGACGACTGGGTACGCAGCGCATTGCTTCACGTCGCAGTAAAATTCTCGCTCGCGTTGAGAGCACTCCGCGCGCAGGAAGGCGAGCCAGCACCCCAGGCCGCAAAGAAGCATCCAATCGTCAGCGGACGAATGCGAAATGGAAATGGCGACCCAAAAGCACGACGAGACGTCACCGTCTTTACGGGTATATACCATCGGCCACTCTACGAGACCGATCGCAGCCTTCATCGATATGCTTAAGACGTACGAAGTCGAGCTTCTGATCGACGTCCGCACGGTACCGCGATCGCGGCATAATCCGCAGTTCAACCTTACCGAACTGAGTGCTGCACTCGAGTGCGATCACATCCACTACATCCACATGCCCGGACTTGGCGGCTTCAGGCACCCGCTAAGAGGTTCAACGAGGAGTGTGGGGTGGCGCAATCTGAGCTTCCGGGGATACGCCGACTATATGCAGACAGACGAATTCTCACGGCAATTGAACGAGTTGATCGCAATAGCTCGCCTGCAGCAGGTTGCGATCATGTGCGCGGAGGCTGTACCGTGGCGATGCCATCGCTCACTCATAGCCGACGCGTTGCTCGTGCGCGGTTTTGATGTGCGGGAGATTACAAGCGTGACGAAGATCACGCCGTTCAGCCTGCATCCCTGGGCTCAAGTGAAGGGGACGCAGGTGACTTATCCGGCGTTGCCAACGCCAATCCTCCGCGATGCAAACCCGTGAGGCTGCCTCCGTTCGAGCAAGCCGGTGGACCGAGCGAGAGTCACCGCAAAGAGCCGAAAACAACTGCGTGTCCGTAACACCGGCACGCCTGCAGTCCTGGAGGTTATTTCAATGACGCGGTCTACCGCGAAGCCCGTTGCTTCCAACGTTCGGCATGAAATAGACGTCGTCACGCCGTATCGGCTCGACCTTACCGTGAGCGCACTGCGGAGGTTGTCGACGAATACCGTCGACGTGCTCACAAGCAAAGGCGAATATCTCCGCGTGCTTGACGGCTTTCGAAATCCTGTTCTCGTGCGCGTCGCACAAGTGCTTCCCACCACGCTTACCGTTACCCTCGAAGGGTGCGACGGCTCCGCTGAGCGCCTTCGGGCGGGCGCTGTAGTGCGCCGGATTCTCGGAGTCGAGCGGAAACTCTCACCCTTCTATCGTTCCGCCAAGGGTATTCCATGGCTGTGGCCGCTGGCAGTTCGCATGCGCGGTCTAAAACCTCCCCGCTACCCAACGTTATGGGAAGCCTGCGTAAACGCAATCGTCTTTCAGCAAGTCAGTCTCAGTGCTGCAAGCTCGATTGCGACGCGCATGATTATGGCGCTCGGTTTGCCCGTCAAATACGGAGACATCGAGCTGCATGCGTTTCCCAGTGCCGAACGCTTACGCGTCGCGGACGACGACATACTGCGTGCGGCAGGCCTGAGCGCGAATAAGCTTGCCACATTGCGGAGGGTGGCAGACGCGCTCTTATCCGGCGAGCTCGATGAGGCCATGCTGGAAGAGCGCCCGAGCGCGGACGCCTCGGAGATACTCTGTGGGATCAAAGGAATCGGGCCCTGGACCGCTACTGTCATCTTGTTACGCGGATTAGGACGCCTCGACGTCTTCCCGATGAACGACTCGAGTGTAGCTCGCAATCTGGCCTTCGTCGCGGGCGCCGCGGCAGTGGATGTCGGCCGGGTTCTCGCTGAACTAGGTGCACAGCGTGGAATGCTCTATTACCACCTGCTATTGGCGCGCCTCGATGCGCGCGGCGAGATAGGACGTGCTTCTTTCACCTAACGCGGCGACTTTCCTACTCGCATCACCGCACCCCTGCAGGTGCGGCAAATTCGGGTCACGGTTTGCCTTTTGCTATCAGCTTGAGAGCCGATCCCTTATGCATGGCCAGGTGATCCGTCTTGTCGTTTTTGATCAAATACTGCGGCTCCTCCTTCGAAGCGTGAACGGTGTACCCCTTGAATTCGATTTCGGAGGTATGTTTCTTCTTGATCGTCCCCTGGACCAGCCCTGCTTCGGAATTCCATTCAACGTGATCTCCAACTTTGAAGTTATGTTGTGCCATCCGTTTAATCTCCCACTATCGGAACCTCGCCGCCGCTCCAGTCGAGGCGCCTGGACTTCACAAACCAATCCAGTGCTCCCGGTCACAGCATAGAAGGGTTCATCCCTGTGCGCAGATGACAGATGTCCCACATCACATGACACGCGACCTATTGCATCTCTTCTCAGTCCACGCCCAGAATGAAAACGGAAGTTGATTCGTGACACCAGCTTGAATTCGCTGAAGAGTGCCGTGGACTTCTCAAAGGAGGCTAGGAATGCCTGGGAGTCGAAGCGGGGAGCACCATTGGGGCGTGATTCTAGCAGGAGGCGACGGGACTCGCCTCAAGTCCTTGACAAATCTTGTATCGAGCGATGATCGGCCAAAGCAATTTTGCCCGCTGCTGGACGGAAAGACGCTTCTCGCCCAAACTCGGCTCAGGATCGCAGACAGCGTGGATCCTTACCGTACACTTTTCGTGCTGAATGAAGCACACGAACCGTTCTACAGGGAAAAGCTTGCGAAGGTTTCACCGGTTCAAATGGTCATTCAGCCGAGTAATCGGGGGACGCTACCCGCTATCCTGTGGAGTTTGCTGCGCATCATCCGACTCGATAAGGATGCAGTGGTTGCGTTCTTCCCGTCGGATCACCATTACTTGCGGGAAGATAAGTTTATGGCGGGAATCGCATCCGGCTTCGAACTTGCGGAGTTCGATGTCCAGGACGTGATTCTCCTGGGCGCGGCGGCCAATCGCCCCGAGACCGAATATGGCTGGATTGAGCCGGATACAACAGTTGCTAGCCCCTTAGGTCACGAACTAAAGCATGTAAAGTGCTTTTGGGAAAAGCCCTCATATCAAGTAGCAGAGAGCCTGTTAGATCGAGGCTGCCTTTGGAATACGTTCGTCATGGTCGGCCGTGCCAGCGCATTCTTGAAAATGATTGAGCAATCGGCTCCGGCCATCTATCGCGAGTTCGAATCGATCCTGACACTGAATGGTCCGGAGATGGAAGCCGACCGGATGCGGCCTGTATACGACAGGCTTCCCGTAGCCGATTTCTCGAGATTGGTATTGTCGGCAAGTACGGAGCACCTCTGTGTCGCCAGTCTCGGCGATATCGGATGGAGCGACTTAGGAGACCCGAGGAGGCTCGTCACCGCCTTGTTCGCTGCCGGTATGGAGAACCGGTGGGTCACGTCGGGATTGTGCAATCAATGCGGCATCAACCTTGCGAACAACGTTGGTGCTTTGGCCCAGCCTTTGTCTCGGAACTAAAAAACCCACGGAATCCTTTGGTTTACCACGGCGACGACGGTCACCGAAGCTAGGACGGTCGCGGCAGCGGTTGCGGATGTGATCGTTGTCCAGGGTATGGAGGCGGGGGTCACCGGGGAGCCTTCCATGAAGGTGACGCGGAACGTCAAATGGTTGGCCTGTAACTCTCGTGTCGCAGATCGTCGATGCTTTCAGCGTCCCAGCCGTCGCTGCCGGAGGAATCGCCGGTGCGCGTGGAGTGGTAGCGGACTGACCCCTGTATTTGTCCGCTTAGGCTATGAACTACACCTATAGGGCAAATGCTCTTAGGATGTGCATGCATCATCCCGTGCCTCAGACCGGCACGTGGCTCAGATCATTTGTACAGGGGTACTTCAACTACTACGATGTGCCCGGAAATCTCGATAGCCTCGGTGTGCATGAATGATCCACCAGTCGGCTCTCTCGTTGCTCTCAACTTGCCTGCAGACAGGCAGAACCTGTCGAATTTGTCCGGTTCACTT